>Ga0233344_1000145_pt1 | contig 13703 bp, 11 predicted proteins | sample GEONDECOMP281_FD_180697 | JGI IMG/M metagenome (GOLD analysis project Ga0233344, IMG submission 180697) | Leaf litter microbial communities from Shasta-Trinity National Forest, California, United States - GEON-DECOMP-281 | ecosystem: Environmental > Terrestrial > Plant litter > Unclassified...
AAGAGCTTTGCGGAGGGACACATGTGCAGGCAACAGGCCAGATCGGCTATTTTAAGATCTTATCTGAGAGTGCTGTAGCTGCAGGTGTTCGTCGTATAGAGGCGATCACAGCTGATGCTGCAGAAGCATTTATCATTGAGCAGAGTCAGGAAATCAACCAGTTAAGGGGATTACTTAAAGGGAATAAAGACCTTGCTGGAACGGTGTCTGCATTGATCGAGGAGAACTCAAAGCTTAAAAAAGACGCAGAAAAGGCTGTTATGGCTCGTTCCGGGGATTTGAAGCATGAAATTGTGCACCATATGAAAACAATTAACGGCATAAATCTGATTGCTGTGCAGGTAGATCTTCCAAATGCAGATGCAGTGAAAAATCTTGCTTTTGCAGTGAAGGATTTAGTTGATAATCTGTTCCTTGTGTTTACTACTTTAATTGAAGATAAACCCGGTATTACAGTGATGTTATCAGAAAATCTGGTCAGTGAGAAAGGATTAAATGCTTCAAATATTGTAAGGGAACTTGCAAAGGATATTCAGGGTGGCGGAGGCGGGCAGCCGTTTTATGCTACTGCCGGAGGAAAGAATAAAGACGGTTTACCGAAAGTGCTGGAAAAAGTAGTTTCCTTAATACCGGTTGCCTGATCAGAGGAATTAAGGAAGTCTGACGGGCTTCTTTGAAAAATATAACCTCCTGTAATTGCGGAAATCTTTACTTAAAATGGTAAAATTTCGAGGCAATTACAGGAGGTTTATTTGTTTTCTGGTAGCACTGCTGGCACCGGATTGGATATTTGGACTGTGCCCAGATATTTTGTATTGGATACTTTTTTACCATCTGCGGAAGTTAAAAACATCCATCCGTGGATAGTACCTATGAAAGACCTACTTAAATTTAATTCAACACTACCGCCTATCCGGGTTGCCGAATTCTTGAAAAACATCGAATAATTTTTACCGTTGATTAGTGTTTCGTTATAAAAATTGAATTGAACAAGATCATTTTCTTCTACTCCCATTTTAAGATTTGCAGCGTTTAACCAGCTAATTTTAACCCTTTCGTTTTCGGTTTTAGCAAACTTTGGCATATAAACCTGATCCAGCCAGCCTTTACTGAGCTGTATTTTAGGGATGTTGATGACAAAAGCTGGATAATTGCCTAAAATAGCGGTGTTAATATTTTGCTCTACGGCGATATTCATAGCAGTCTTTAATCTTTTTTTAGATACAAAACCAATTTTAATAGCACCATTCTGCCTTGATAAAAAAGAAGATATCAAGCTCATTTTACTGCGCTGGATCTTTACTGGAACAGTTGGTTTCTTTGTCGTTTTTTTAGGACTGGCTCTGCCTACGATGAGTTTTCCCCATCTGCAGATCACGGCCTCGCCTATTTTACCTCTAAATTCTCCAGCAACTCCTGGTTTGTTATAAGCCATATTTTTTGTGTTTAAGGTGAATTATTGAGTCCATTAAATGGAGGTATTGATTGTTGCGGGTAATATCAATTGCCCTAAGTAGGTACTATTGGAAACCTTCTTATGATCAGCAGAAATAAAATAAATATAAATTTCCATAACAGTTGGTGTTTCATTTCTAAGCAGTGATAATTGAGCTGTTCCAACATTTCTTTTGCCAGCATTCGTCACATGTTCTGCGCTTTTTAATTCAGGGAAATAGGCAAGCAGCATAGCCTGATCATCCATTCTAAACTTACCCTGAATGAGTTTTGTATTCCAGGTATATTTCAGTCCATCATCATTAAGGGTAACTTCAACTTCGGGTGTTTCCGGCATTTTTCCCTTGCTGAATAGCACTTTAGTGAAATCTATTTCTTTGTTTGGATATTCCCCTTTAATCGCATTTAATAGCGTATAAGACATGATTAGATCATTTGAAGTCTTGTGTGCAATTGCAGCTTCTGATTGAAAACCGAGAAAAATGAAATTTTTAACAGAGGCTACAAAGTCATTAACAACTTTAATTGGCTGCCTGGCTATTAGTTGATTTAATGTAGGAGCTGCAGTGATTTTTGTTGCCGCTATTTTTGATGTAGGCACACCTAATCGAAGGTAAGTGCTGATATTGCCTCTTTTTCCTGTAAATCCGTCGAATGAATTTTTATTTGTTGCCATAATATCTGGTTTAAATGGTGAATTGATTAATGAATTGATACACAAGGTATACAGAATGTTTTATAAAATTATTGTCGCATTAATTATTTTAATGATAACTGTGTTTTTCTGTTTTTTGAACAATTCGATAATGAGTGTATTTTAGGTTAATTAAAAGGAGTGTTTAACCAATATTTGACGGGACTATGGAACGTGTTGTGAACGGGTAGGGTACGGGTGTGGAACGGGTCTGGAACGGCTATATGCCGTTCTGCAGGCGTAGGGGACTCGTACTGATCCCGACTCATTCCCGCTTTAAAGTCCCGTTAAATATGGGAGAAATAGAGGTTAACTATTTTTTAATGGCAATGAGTTCAGTAATTAATGTTTTTTTACAAAGGATGTTGGGGGTTTAGACATCCTGCAAGCAGCTAGAAAGAAGGTGTAGACTGGTATGTTAAGTTAATGCCTAAGTTATATTCCGTCTCAGCCCTTCGTATTTGTTAGATTGAGAACTATTAGATCCTCCGAAGGAGAGATCTTGAAAGTCCCGCTGCCCTCAGATCTAGTAAAAGATCCTTTGGATGCCTCCAGAAAATAGTCCATTCCTTCAAAATTACAGTCGATTTTTGAAGGGCTTATCTTTGTAAAAGGCAATTTAGCTTTATCCGCCGCTGCGAAATCCAGGAACCAGGCTAAAGGTTTTTTACTCACTATTTTCATCTTCATTTGCCGCTCATTCATATCGATCAGTAACGTTCCAATGCCAGATTTTAATGGCCATGCGATGTGAAGCTTGCCCGGAACAGGGTTCGTGATGATAGGGTCCCCGCCTTCCAGGATGGTTTCTTTACCATTAATCACCGCTTTGAATCTTAAACCAGCCATTTGCTGAGCGCTGCTCCATATATATCCGTCAACTATAGGCAGTGTGAAAAAAGAACATTCATTGGATGTTGCCTTTTCTGTTTCATAAATTGAAGGAAACTTTTCATTGAATAAATGGATATCCCGGATTCTTAAAGTACCTTTTTCCCACAACAGGTTAGTGCGGTAAAACCGGCTGTCGAACCATACCGTCTTTCTATCGCTTCCTGGGATGTCGTGATTAATGGTTACTGAAGTGGCAGGGGTAACTTTAAAATGTTCCTTAAACCACTTTCCAGAGGCTGCTAAGGTTTCTACCTTTATCTTGTGCTCATCTCTTAAACGGGCAATCAAAGGCATTTGAAGGTCGAAACCTTTTGCCATTGCATCCCAGGTAAATGAGTTTTCCTGACCGGCCTGTGTGTAGGCGAATTCCATCGATTCCCCTTTAATGAATTCTTTAAAATACCAGTCTACCCAGGCAGCGTCGCCGCCACCAAATTTATACACAGGTTCTAATGTTACTACGCCCTGTCTGTTCGTTCCAAGGCCATTGTCATATTGGCGAACAGGGTCACTTCCCAGCATCCTAAAGATGGGCACAGGAATTTGGTTTGCTTCGTGCTGTGCTGGCATGTAAGCATTCATCTTACTTGGATAGTAAGCCTGGTTCCAGTAACCGCCCCAGAGTGTATAACCATCAGTGCCATATTGATCCTTACAATTAGCAGAGGCAACGATCTGATATTTTTGGTACATATAGTTTAAAGTATAGGCGTCTATGAACCAGGAAGCAACAGATTTAGGGTAATAACCAAAGATCTTTTTGAAGTCCTTCATGTAAACATCAACTATTTTCTCGCGTTCTTCCAGGGAATATCCAGTAGAGAAGCCAATGTTTGCACGCCAGTCCCATGGATATTTACCGCGCCATTTTAATCCGGCTTTTTCTACCAATGGCTGTGGAATTTCCCACCAGGCACCGATTTCAAATGAATCACGGGGCAGGCCTTTTAATAATTTCTGGTAACGTGGGTCAATTAAGGCATCATACTGTAATAAAAAAGTACCGCCAAGTTTATACTTCTTCATCATTTGTACCTGTTTAACTACCGTTTGATACAATACATCTTCAGTAATTTGCGGATCCCGGGGTTCAAGTAAACGAATGAAATTTACAATATTTACGATTTTAGGATGCGTATTGCTTTTAGCTGGTTTGGGGATTTTATCTGCACCATTAAATGAGCAGAGTAGTAAGAAGGCAAATGGCATTAGCCCTAATAAGTTTAATTTTTTAATTGTCATGTTTTTACGATTGATCATTCGGTTAAGCCATGTAATTGAATAATCAATATAGTAATATTTACAACAATGGCAATTTCCCGAATTTCCCCGCATCCTAATTGTCCAAAGCCTGTACCAGTTCTCGCAGATTCCAAAGTTCGATGGGAGAAGAATAGGATACCTGATCCCAAACAAAATGATCACCAGGGCTTTAGCCAGATCATTTCGTCCGAAACATGGATAAATAAAGAGTTTACCAGCGATTTAATAAGCAGATAGAGATATGTATATTACGGATATGAAAAAAATTCTATCCATCCTGCTCCTGGCTATCTCTTTTCACTCCTTTGCGCAGCAGCATTTGCTGGCTGATACACATAATGATGCTTTAACGAATCAGCTAACCAGCAAAGCCGATCTTGCCCGGCTGCAAACTGCGGGAAATTTCGATTTGGTACGGGCAAAGGAAGGCGGGTTAAATGTACAGGTGTTTTCTATCTGGTGCGATCGGCAAAAGGAAAGTGGAGGTGCTTATGCATTGGCTAACCGCGAGATCGACTCCTTATATGCATTGATCAGGAGGAATCCTGATAAAATGGCCTTGGTGACCAATTCCTCTGGCTTAAAAAAAGCAGTAAAGCAAAATAAAATGGCCGCCCTGATCGGAGTGGAAGGCGGACATATGATTGAGGGGAGGATGGATTATATTGATAGTTTAGCCAAACGCGGAATGTGTTATTTAACCCTCACCTGGAACAATAGTACACCCTGGGCTACTTCTGCTTATGATGAGAAGTTTAAAAAGGATTCACTCACACACCATGGGCTAACGGATTTTGGAAAGGCTATCGTGCACCATCTCAATGATCTTGGGGTAATGATTGATCTGTCTCATCCCAGTGAAAATACCTTTTACGATGTACTGGCCACTACCAATAAGCCTGTTATTGCTTCCCATAGCTGTGCTTATGCCCTAAATCCGCATCAGCGGAACTTAAAAGATGAACAATTGAAGGCGATTGCTAAAAATGGAGGCGTTGTATTTGTTAATTTTTACAGTGGTTTTGTAGATAGTACCTATTTCAAAAAGCAAGAGGCTTTTTTAGCAGCACACCAAACAGAGCTTGATTCACTGTTCAATATTTATCATCAGCATGAACTGAGTATACTTAAATTGAGTGAATTGCATCAGCAGGAAATAGAACAGTTAAGGCCACCACTAAGTCTGCTGATCAAACATATTGATTATATGGTGAAGATGATGGGGGCAGACCATGTTGGTTTGGGAGCTGATTATGATGGGGCGGAGTCTTTTCCGGTAGGAATGGATGACGTACGGGATTATCCGAAGATTGCTGTTGAACTGCGTAAGCTCCATTATAGTGAAAAGGATATTAATAAGATATTGGGAGACAATTTTGTACGTGTTTTAACCGCTAATCAAAAGAGATGAGGCAAAGGGGATGCACGGCCAGTTTGTAATTTATTGGCAGCCCTTTAAAAGCTAAACACAATTACAACAACAATAAAAAGCCTTTAATCCATAAAATTTATGGATTAAAGGCTTTTTATTGTTGTTTATTTTATTTTAGGTCTTATTTTTACAGAAATTAAGCTTTTTAATTTTATAGCTCATAAATAAAATGGCAACTGAACTCGACCCAACAGATCTTGAACTTTTAAGGCTTTTACAAAAGGATGCAACATTAACAAATAAAGAACTGGCATTTAAACTAAATAAATCAATTGCTACTATTCATGAGAGGATAAAAAAATTGAAAGATCAGGGATATATTAAACGTATTGTCGCTATTCTCGACCGGAAAAAGATCAATAAAAGTCTGATCGCCTTTTCCCAGGTTTTATTAAAAGAACATTCGGCAGATACACTGGTTGAGTTTGAAAAGGAAGTGGGGAAGTTTACAGAAGTAATGGAATGTTTTCAAATGACGGGTGCATTTGATTTTATTCTGCGGATAGCTACCAGCGATATGGATACCTACCATCTTTTTCTTCGGAACAAGCTGGCCACACTGCCCAATATCAGTACTGTTCAAAGTTTTTTTGTGCTTTCGGAAACTAAAAGTGAAACCGCTTATCCATTATAAGGCAGGCTATAATTTAATTGCACTTACTCTCTTTAAGTAGTTGATTGCCAATATAAAGAGAGTAAGCTGCAGTTTTTATGCTTTTAAAGAAGCCATATCAATTACATATCTAAAGCGAACTTCTTCATCCTTGATCTGATCAAATGCATTATTGATATCCTGGATGTTGATCATTTGTACATCAGGCAGAATTTGATGTTCCGCACAGAAGTTGAGCACTTCCTGTGTTTCTGCAATTCCGCCAATCAACGAGCCCCCAATTGACCTCGCCTTACTTGCTACCAGCATATTGTTGGTTGGTTCAGCATACGGCCCCAGCAAACCTACAGTAATTAATGATCCTCTTCTTCTCATTAAAGGGATATAAAGGTTCACATCGAATGATTCTGGTATGGTGCACAGTATAAAATCAAATTTTAATTCATTGGCTGTCATCGCATCTTTATCATCAGATACCAATACATCATCTGCTCCGAGTGCAAGTGCTGCTTCGCGTTTTTCTTTTTTAGTAGTAATGGCTGTAACGGTAGCGCCCATGGCTTTCGCTAATTTCACTGCCATATGTCCTAATCCGCCAATACCAATGATACCAACATGGTGACCTTCTTTAACGCCCCAATGTTTCAATGGAGAAAACGTAGTTACCCCTGCGCAAAGAATAGGTGCAGCAGCAGATATTTTAAGGCTTTCCGGGATATGAAGCACGAAAGATTCACGTACCACAAGGTTAGTCGAAAACCCTCCGAAAGTATTAAAATCAGTTCCATCAGGTTTCCAATAGCCATTATAGGTCATCGTTTCACCAACAGGGCCTTCGCAAAATTGTTCTTCACCTTCTTTGCAGGGATTACAATGTCCGCAAGAGTCGATCATACAGCCCACACCAACTATATCACCAACTTTAAATTTAGTGACTGCGCTTCCGGCTGATGTTATTTTACCAATAATCTCATGTCCCGGTACGCAAGGATAAATGGTGTTTTTCCAATCGTTATCTACCTGATGTATATCTGAATGACAAACGCCGCAATAAAGGACGTCGATAAGAACCTCATCTTCTTTAGGTGCATTTCTTTCGAACTTCATTGGTTCAAGTGTTTTTCCACCAATTAAAGAGCCGCTGGCGCCGTAACCAACTGTTTGAATTTTTTCCATGGGTAAATGTTTAAATTAACTCGTCAACAAGGAAAGATTTAAAAGGTTTTTTGTCTGTTTACTCCTTTTAGGGGTTAATTTGAGCTAAGTTGTTGGTTTTTAGTTTTTTGTTTTGAATAAATGCGGCCAGCATTTATTCAAAACAAAAAACTAAACACCAACACCACATGGCGGATAATCACCCTAAGAGCCAGCCGTGGTTCATGATCATTTAAAGATCCATTTTAACAGCGGAACGATAGTTTTACGTAATTAAATTCTATTTTTAAAAATTATCAGCGGGATTTATGCGATTTCTTACCAGAGAATGAATCAGGGAAGTAAGTATAAGTCTAAAATTTTTGAACAATACCAAATATAAACAATGAGATACCCTGAAATATTTAAAGTAAACATATATACCGCAGTGGTCATTTATGGGATCATTTCCATGTCATGTCCGGCATTTCTTAATGCACAGTCAAAGCCGTTGAGATTATGGTATAAGGCTCCTGCTGCCTATTGGGAAGCGAGCCTTCCATTAGGTAATGGAAGATTAGGAGCGATGCCTGATGGCGGGATATTTAAAGAGAACGTAGTCTTAAATGATATTACACTTTGGTCTGGAGGAAAGCAGAATGCCAACCTGCCAAATGCTGCTGCACACTTATCAGAAATCAGGAAATTATTATTTGAAGGAAAAAATATAGAGGCTCAGGAGGTGATGAGTCATTATTTTGTATCGCAGGGACAAGGTTCTGGCTCGGGTCAGGGAGCCAACGTTCCTTATGGCTCTTATCAGATATTGGGAAACTTAGGCTTACATTATCAATATGGTGCAGACAGCTCTTCGCTGCATCCTTCCGGTTACCACAGAGAATTATCGCTTGATCATGCATTGGCAACAACAAAATTTACGATCGGACATACCACCTTTAACAGGGAATATTTTACCAGTTTTGATGATGATGTCATTGTAATCAGACTCTCGGCAAGTGAATTGAAAAAGATCAGCTTTACGCTAAACCTAGACAGGCCGGAGCGGTTTGAGACCAAAGCTGGCGGGAATGAAATGGAGCTATATGGTCAGCTGAACAACGGTACGGACGGAAAAGGAATGCAGTATAAGGTAAAGCTGCACCTTAAACAGGATGGCGGAAAGATTGTTATCAAAGGCAACTCTTTGCAGCTTGTTGAAGCCAATGCTGCCGTTATCTATATTGCTGCGGCTACGAGTTATAAGAATATAAATTTCTTGAAAACCTGTGATCAAAACTTGTCCAGGGCATTAGATAAGTCTTATGCAGCAGAAAGATCAGCTCATATTAAAAAATTCCAGCAGCTGTTTAGCCGCGCAACATTAAACCTGGGAAGTAATGCTAAGGATAGTTTACCAACAGATGAAAGGTTAAGATCTTTTGCGCGGGACAGCAATGATCCTGGTTTGCCAGCGCTGTATTTTCAATATGGCAGGTATTTACTGATCAGCAGCACAAGACCTGGCTTATTGGCACCCAATCTTCAGGGCTTATGGGCCAATACAATTGCAACACCATGGAATGGTGATTATCATTTAAACATTAATATCCAGATGAACCACTGGCCATTAGACGTAACTAACCTGGGTGCATTGAACGAGCCATTTTATACACTGGTAAAAGGTTTGGTTAAACCCGGAGCGCAAACGGCTAAAACCTACTATGGGGCTAAAGGATGGGTAGCACATGTGATCACCAATATTTGGGGATATACCTCACCAGGAGAAGATTACTCATGGGGTTCTTTTAATACAGGATCGGCCTGGCTTTGCCAGATGTTGTGGGAACATTATGAGTTTAGCCATGATAAAACTTATTTAAACGCATTATATCCTATTTTAAAAGGGTCTGCAGAATTTTACTTATCGACGCTGGTAAAAGAACCTACTCATGGCTGGCTGGTTACTGCTCCATCAAATTCTCCTGAGAATGCCTTTTATCTGCCAAATGGTAAGCCGGCAAATGTTTGTGATGGCCCAACAATTGACAATCAGATTTTGAGGAATTTATTTTCAGCAGCCATTGTTTCCAGTAAAGAATTGAATAAGGATGATTCATTTAGGCACGAATTGGAAACCGCAATCACCAGATTACCCCCGGATCAGGTAGGCAAAGACGGAAGATTAATGGAATGGCTTAAAGAATATAAAGAAGTAGAACCACATCATCGCCATGTTTCGCATTTATGGGGATTATATCCCGGCCATGAAATCACCATCGATAATCCTGAACTTGCCAATGCGGCGAAAGCATCACTGATAGGGCGGGGTGATGATGGTACAGGCTGGTCGCTCGCCTGGAAAGTCAATTTCTGGGCAAGGCTGCATGATGGTGAACACGCTTTCCAGATCTTAAAGAAGTTGTTCAAGCCTGTTATAGGAAATGCGATAAACATGTCTGATGGGGGTGGTTCTTACATCAATCTGTTTTGCGCACACCCACCTTTCCAGATCGATGGAAATTTTGGCGGAACAGCTGGCATTGCCGAAATGTTACTGCAAAGCCAGGGTGGTTATTTAGAGTTTTTGCCGGCTTTACCAGTACAATGGGAAAATGGCAGCTTTACTGGTTTGTGCGGCAGAGGAGGAGTGGAGACTGCTGCAAAATGGGCTTCCGGGAAACTTGAAACAGTAACAGTTAAAGCTACCTCAGCCCATATGGTGAAGATTAAAATACCAGGAAATGTTTCCCAATTTAAGATGACGCTGAATGGAAATGCGCTTAAACATAAAGTGAATAACGGTTTCCTGTCTGTTTGGATGAAAAAAGGCGATTTGGCTAAAATTAAGTTCGATCTGCGGTAAGTAAAACATTAGATATAGCTGGTTGTTTTTATAAAAACTTTTAATCATTAATATTAACCAACATAAATTAAATCATTATATGAACGTTTCCTTTAAAAATGCAATTTTTGGCTTAACAGCGGCGGGACTTTTACAGCTTACGGCCTGTAATCCTTCTCACAAACAAAGCAATGTTACAGACAGTACTGCTGTACAGTCATCCGCTTTAACAGCTAAACAATTTGAAAAAACTATAGATGGAAAAGCTGTACACCTATATACACTGAGTAATAAAAATGGGGTAAAGGCAATGATCACCAATTACGGCGGTCGCCTGGTGAGTTTATGGGTTCCTGATAAAAAGGGTAAACTGATTGATGTGGTGGCTGGTTTTGATAGCGTTGAGGGGTATCAAAAATCAACAGAGCCGTATTTTGGCGCTACGATCGGGCGTTATGGCAACAGGATCGCGAAGGGTAAATTTATGCTTGATGGTAAGCCTTACACGCTTTTTGTTAACAACGGGGTAAATACACTGCACGGAGGAAAACCCGGGTTTCAGGAAGTAGTATGGGATGCAAAGGAGAAGGGTACAAAATCGCTTACCCTGGATTATCTGGCTAAGGATATGGAGGCTGGTTTCCCTGGTAATTTAAAGGTTACAGTGGTGTATACGCTCAGAAATGATAATGCACTCGAAATCAGTTATAAGGCTACTACTGATAAAAATACGGTGATCAACCTGACTAACCATGCTTTCTTTAACTTAAATGGCGAAAGCAGTGGAAGCATATTAGATCACCAGGTACAGATCAATGCAGATCAGTATACACCGATCGATTCTACTTTTATTCCCTTAGGGAAACCAGAACCTGTAAAGGGGACTCCATTTGATTTCACCACATCAAAAACTATTGGTGAAAGGATCGGTGTGAAGAATGCACAGCTTACGAATGGTAAGGGCTATGACCATAATTATATCTTAAAAGCCCATTTAGCAACTGAACCAATTGCCGTTGTTTCTGGCGATAAAAGCGGAGTGGTGATGTCTGTTTTTACTGATCAGCCTGGTCTTCAGTTTTATAGCGGTAATTTTATGCAGCGTAAAAATACGATGAAGGGCAACCATAAAGATGAATTCCGTACGGCATTTGCAATGGAGACACAACATTTTCCTGATTCACCAAATCAGCCTTCATATCCTTCTACTGTATTAAAGCCTGGTCAGACTTATAAAACAGCCTCAGTTTATCAGTTTTCAGTTCAGAAATAATTAGCTAACAGGAATAAGTTAGCTAACAGCAATAAGATCGTAAGGGATATCCATTTTGGGTGTCCCTTTTTTAATGAAATTAGGTAAAGGATTTTATTTTATAGTATTAATACGTGAAAAAATATTATTCTGAAATATTTGATTTAATATGTGTAAATTATAATTCTTAACGCATAAGCCAAATATCATGAAACATAACAATCAAACTAATGCTCATCTAAGAGAGGAGCATATGACAGGTGACCGCATCAACTCAGCAGCACCGAAGGAAGAATTGGGTGATGCCAATGCCAGTCACCATAAAAATAAGAGAGTCAATAAAAAAAGGGAAGAGGAGGAGGATGATCTAATGAAAAGAAGTGATTTTAAATATTATTATACCTGGCGGAAGTTGTTATAACAGCCGCCTCGTTATTTGATTTCATTTTCGGTACTGCCTGTTTTGATAAAAGATACCAGGCTATTCACACCGCATGCTACCATACTTTCTACGGCTGCATCTGTATAAAATGCCATGTGCTGTGTCATGATCACATTTGGAAACTGACGGATGTAAGCCATTTCTCTATTTTTGATGATATCTGTTCTGCGGTCAAAATGATAAATACCTGCTTCATTTTCGAAAACATCCAGTGCTAAAGCGCCAATTTTTTCATGTTCAATAGCGTCTATCAGATCAGGAATATTCATTAATTCTCCTCTTGAACAATTAATCAAAATCACACCATCTTTCATTTTACTGAGCGATTCCTGATTGATGATTTGCACTGTACTTTCAAGTAATGGAATATGGAGGCTGATCACATCAGCTTGCTGGTATAAATTATCCAGCGGAACATAATCAGCTATTTCTTTTACCCTGGGATGCTGATACGTGTCATAAACGATGATCTTACAGCCAAATCCTGTTAGACTTTCTATGACCCGGGCACCGATTCTCCCTGTACCAATAATACCAATGGTCAGGTCTTTCATCTCTTTCCCCTGCAGGCCATTTAAAGAATAATCGTTCACGTTGGCACGGAACATCGCTTGTTTATATTTTCTGAGCGACATCAGAATGAGCATAATGGTGTAATCGGCAACCCCGTCGGGACCGTAATTTGCATTGCTGATCCTGATGTTTAGTTCTTTTGCCTGGTGAAGATCTATGTGATTATAGCCTACGGTGCGTGTAGATATGAAATTGATATTCAGTCCTTTTAACTGATGAAGTACTTTGGCATTCACCGCGCTGCCTAATATCGTAACGCCGTCACTGCCTTCTGCTAAATGAACCGTATCTTCACTAAGTACCTGATCTAAACAAGCAATTTCAATGTTCAGTTCTTCAGCTAGCTGCAAAAAGGCATTCTTTTCGTCTTTTCGGGTTTCGTACGCGGTTATCTTCATCTGTATAATTTGTCCTGGTTAATGCGGGACATAATTTTTCGAAGATAGCTAATTAGATTTAGCATTTAAATAAAGATGAATTCTGCATGTGGATAAACCATCGCTGATCAAGCTAAGACACCGGAAAGAATAATCCATACAAATGATCATCATATTGTCTGGATGTGATGATTATAGTTTAGTCCGCTGTACTCTTACTGCATTTAAAATCGCTACAAAAGCTACACCTACATCCGCAACTACAGCTTCCCACAGGGTGGCTATACCACCAGCACCCAGCAGAAGTACGATTACTTTTACCCCTATAGCTAAACCTATGTTTTGCCATACGATATGCTTTGTGATCCGGGAAACTTTAATAGCCATTACAATTTTAGAAGGCTGATCATTCTGGATCACAATGTCTGCAGTTTCTATAGTGGCATCGCTGCCTAATCCGCCCATTGCAATACCGGCATCGGCCAATGCCACCACAGGAGCATCGTTAATCCCGTCGCCCACAAAAGCAATATGCCTGCCGGCATCTTTTAGTGCCTGTACTTTTGCTACTTTATCTTCCGGTAGTAAGTCGCCATAAGCCTCGTCGATACCCAGCAATTTACTGATCTTATTGACTACAGCCTGTTTATCACCACTCAGCATTACCGTTTGAAGACCTGCTTTGTGCATCGCTCTGATCGCTTCCAATGCATCCTCTTTCAGTTCATCTGC
>Ga0233344_1000146_pt1 | contig 13655 bp, 14 predicted proteins | sample GEONDECOMP281_FD_180697 | JGI IMG/M metagenome (GOLD analysis project Ga0233344, IMG submission 180697) | Leaf litter microbial communities from Shasta-Trinity National Forest, California, United States - GEON-DECOMP-281 | ecosystem: Environmental > Terrestrial > Plant litter > Unclassified...
TTGGCATACTGGCTAAACATAGAATCTACAATAGTTACAAAAGCTTCGTAACAAGGAAAAAGACCATGCCTGCCTGTGAGTAAATACCCTTCCAGCCAGCCTTCACAAAGGTGCTCGCTCAGTACTTCCAGAACCCTCCCATCTGCTGCTAACTTGTCATCTTTAGCTATGATTTTCCCCATAAAACAGCGATTGGTGACTTCAAAAACAGCCTCTAAGCGATTAGAATTGGTTTCATCAGGACAAAACAAGCGAAAATTCTTTGCTTCATCATTCAGGGTAAAGATATCCCTCAGAAAACCACCTAAATTACGGGTGCTCTCCGCTTCTGTTACTCCTGGTGCTGCCACTTTCAGGGCATAATCTTTAAAATCAGGCATTACCAGATCTTTTAGTAAAAGGCCGCCATTAGCATAAGGAATTGCACTCATCCTTTTATTGCCTTCGGGGGCCAGCGCAGCCAGTTCAGGGATTAGCTTTCCTTTTTCATCAAATAATAATTCAGGATGATATTCCTTCATCCAGTCTTCCAATACTTTTAGTTTTTCCGGATCTTCCTTTACCCCCATCAAAGGGACTTGATGCGAACGAAAGGTACCTTCAATAGGCACTCCTTTCCATTCCTTAGGCCCAGTCCAGCCTTTAGGTGTTCTCAAAATAATCATAGGCCAGTAAATTCCGTGAATTACGCCTTCGGTTCGGGCATTATGCTGTATATCTCTTATCTTTTGATAAGCTTCATCCAGTTTTTGTGCCATTAACTGATGTACATCCAATGGAACATCTCCTTCTACAAAAAGTACTTCATAACCATGACCATTAAATAACTGCTTCAAGGAATCATCGCTCATCCTTGCCAATACTGTTGGTCCGGATATTTTATAGCCATTTAAGTGAAGAATTGGAAGAACAGCACCGTCTCTTACAGGATTAAGAAAAGCTATTCCATTCCAGCTGCCAGCCAAAGGACCAGTTTCTGCTTCCCCGTCACCAATTACACAGGCAACAATCAGATCTGGATTATCAAATGCAGCACCAAAAGAATGCGACATAGAGTAGCCCAGTTCACCGCCTTCATGAATAGAACCCGGAGTAGTAGCACTTACATGACTTGGAATCCCTCCCGGAGTAGAGAACTGCCTGAACAAACGTTTCATCCCTGCTTCATTTTCTTCTACCTCGGGATAGGTTTCTGAGTAGGTACCTTCCAAATAAGTATGGGCAACAATAGCCGGAGCACCATGACCGGGACCGCATATATAGAGAATATCGGCATCGGTATCTTTGATCAGGCGGTTAAGGTGTACATAAATTAAGTTCAGTCCTGGCGACGTTCCCCAATGGCCAAGCAGCCTTGGTTTAATATCTTCGGATTTTAATGGTTCCTTTAATAATGGGTTATCCTGAAGATAGATCTGTCCTGCTGCAAGATAATTAGCCGCCTGCCAGTAGGCATGCATATTTTTAATGTTTTTTTCTGAAAGTACAGTCATCGTATTGATCTTTATTATCTATGTTTAATTATATTTAAAGTATGCTGAGCGATCATCCATTCTTCATTCGTTTGCTGTACATTGATGATTACTTTACCTTTTTTAGAAGAAATAACTCCTTTACCCTCCTGGTTTAATTTTTCATCTGCCTTTATCCCTAAAAATTCAAGGTCCTGGCAAATCCGCTGGCGGATAACAGCAGAATTTTCACCAATACCTCCTGTAAATACCAATCTGTCTATGCCACCCATTGCAGCAGCGAGCGAGCCTATGAATTTTTTTGCCGAATAGCAGAACATTGCTAATGCCTCTTTTGCCTTTTCATCGACAGACTCATTTTCAAGCAATTCCTGTACATCACTTACTCCTGCAATTCCTTTTAAACCAGATTTTTTGCTCAATATATCGTCCAGTTCACTTACTGTGAGCTTGGTCTGCTTCATTAAAAACAAAAAAACACCAGGATCAAGATCACCAGATCGGGTTCCCATAATCAAACCGCCAATCGTACTCACGCCCATAGTAGTCTCTACACAGGTTCCATTTTTTACGGCGGCCATGCTTGCACCATTGCCCAAATGGGCAATAACGATCTTTTCACTGGTTATTTCGGGAGTTTTTTTCTTGAGCTCCTGCATAATATATTCATAAGACAGCCCATGAAATCCATACCTGATCAGTCCTTTGTTTTTAAACTCAGCGGGTAAAGGATAAGATTTGCTGTAAAACGGCATATCTCGATGAAAGGAAGTATCAAAACAAGCCACTTGCGGCAGGCCCTTAAATGCCTGCTGAAAAATACTGATTGTTTGAATTTCATCAGGCATATGATTTGGAGCCAGGTAAATAAACTCCCTGATTGCTTTCAAAAGTTTAGCAGTGATCTTTTCTGGTTGCCGGTGATCTGGTCCTCCCTGTACTAACCGGTGTCCAATTCCCTTTAAGGCATAGTTGTTTTTTTTAATCCAGCCAGCTACTTCTTTAGCAGCCATATCCATGTTTTTATAAGACTTAGATTCTTTTTCAAGCGCCTGATGTTTTGCCCCTTTGATTTCCAGCAATCCATCTTTCTCTCCTATACGACTTATTGCTCCCGATAATTCCAGTTTGATAGATTCAGAATGATACAATGCAAACTTTAAACTAGAAGAGCCACAGTTTAGACTTAAGATATAAGTAGTTAATTTTGGCATCATTTATATTATTAATCAGCTATGATTAGCTTTTGATAAATACACTTTCTCTAAAATAGATATAAATTAATTACAGAAAATGACGCAGGTCACTATATGATAATCGACTTACAAATTCATTGTTATAATAAATGTGATGTTATTAAGCCTCACTATTTCCTGGCAGCACATCAGGAATCTGTAGCCTTGCCACTCCTATCCGGTTATCAGCCATTCCATAATAAATATCGTAAACATCAGGTCTACCCAAATCGTGGCGGCAATCTATCCCGGTAGGAAATACAACATTAGCAATGATCCCTACTTGTTCTTCAGGTTGATCCGGAGACAAGACAGGACTTGGTGATCTATATAGAATTTTGTGAGGCTCGTCCTTATCCAGGATCATTACACCTGCAGAATAACTAAGCTGATGAGATCCGTTTTCTGCCAAACCTGTCTCACTAACTCCATGATAAAGGATCATCCAGCCATGTTTAGTGAATATCGGAGGCGTTCCGGCTCCTATTTTAAGTTTCTCCCAGGGCTGCACAGGAATAGCCAATGGATGATTAGAGACAAATTTAGGCAGCCGCTCGTTATCATGTTCTTTAGATTCGAGGTGACTATAAGATATCCAGATGCATTCATGATGTTCTCTAATTTCCCTGTCAACAGGAAATCGCATTGTTTCTTCTGGTCTTGTTCCTGGAAATAACGGCCTGTCAAGCATTGCAACAGAAGGACGTCCACCAGGACTTATTATGGCTGATGGGAAAAGGCAGGCATCTTTATTATCCACATCGTTAAACTGAATATTTTCATAACTGGAATAGGTTGCCAACCCTAAACGTTCCCAATGTAACAGATCTTTTGATTGCGCCATTGCAATGCGTGGTCCATCTGGCGAAAATGCTGTATAAGTCATGATATATTGCTTTAGCGGCTCCACGTAAGAAATGCGCGGGTCCTCACAGCCTCCGCCACCATCAGGCCGCTTTTCATAATCAGCCTCAGGTTCCAGGGCTATGCCCAACCGATCTACTCCTACAGGATCGCCATTAGCATTAAAACGAACTTTCGCAATACCAATGCGGGAGTAATTACCTTTGGCTACCAGCCTGGGAAAAAGATACAAGTCTCCATCCGGCCCCCTTACAGCAGCAGGATTCAGCACACCATCAGTTTCCAGATTGTTTCCCTCCTCCGGCTCCATAACTATACCAATACGATGTAATTTAAATTCGTCCATAACTATTTAGATTGATGACCCTGGTCAAGGCAGGCAATAATACCTTCAACTACTCTCTTCGTTTCTTCAGGATCTCGAACCTGTATACAGACTGCTCCTGTTGTTCTGGCTGGGTGATCATTTCCTCCTTCAAATAAGGCATCGCCGATAAAAATCATTTCTTCAATATCGATATGGAGTGTTTGCTCCAGCTTGTGTATACCATAAGCTTTATCAATACCCTTCTTAGTCATATCAATTGAGGTAGCACCCCCCATTTCAACAGAAAAACCTGGCAATAATTTATCAAGTATAACTTTTATCTTTTTACGTTTGTTAAAATCGGGATCCCAGTCTTTTTTAGCACTCAGCGGCGCCTGCTGCCCTAATGCCGAAAAAGTAATCTGACTGCCTCTGTCGTCAATTTGTTCACCCCATGTTTTATCTGCTTTAAAACCAGATTCTTCTATCGCTTTGTTCAGGTTACTGATGATCTTTTCCTTTTCATCAGCTGTAAAATTTTCAGCATATAACTGCTCCCATCCCTTTTTGTATTGATAGTATTTGGTGCCGCAAGTAGGAAGAATAGATAGGCTTTCTAAAGCCTGACCTTGAGGCAGATTGGCCAAAACCTGTTTCTCAAATTGTGGCCAGTCGCCGCCAGAGATAATTGCCACCTTAGCAACCGCTAAAAGATTACTCAATATACCGGCCATTTCAGGGTCAAGGCTAGCCTTACTAAGAGCCAAAGTCCCATCTAAATCAAAAATAATTAACTTCTTCATAGTAATGATTCATTCTATATTGCTTTAAAACCTGAAGAACTATCAATTGGTTTGTATTATTATTAGCCATCTCCTCCAACTGAACCTTTTGGCAAAAAGTCCTTATCAAAATATTTCACGCCATATCAATTTACAAGTCGTTATTTAACGATATATCACCATTTAATTAAACTAAAAATATTATAAACACCTATTATACAATTAATTATACCTACGGCACGATATTTTCAAAGCATTGTCCATCACCAATCGTTCAAAAGAACTTCTCATCATCTTATTAATTAAATAATGACATGGAAAAGATTAACCGACTGAAAACAGGAAACCGAAGAATAAATGGCTCTCTTACAAAAAGAGTGATCGAGCTGCACCATTATGGTTACATCTCAGACTTTCAAATTTTAGATGACCACAGGCTATTCTGCATGCAGGACAATAGATTTATTCCCGTTGAAGATGTAACGGTTAAAGTTATCGATCAATGTTACGATAAGCTTAGTCATACTTTTAAATATATTCATACTATAGAAACATGCTGCGGAGAAAAAGGCTTACTATTAGCAGAAGCTATTTTGAGCAGAGGGCATTCCTTTAGCTAAGAAATATTAGTCATAAAAAAAGGGAATACCTTCCAATATGGACGACATTCCCTTTTTTCAGCCTTCTAAAAATAAGAAGACCCAATACCTTTATGGATTCATCTTAAATTCTACTCTGCGGTTTGATTCCTTACCTTCTTCTGTATCATTAGAAGCGATTGGCCGGGTTGCTCCGAAACCTTTAACAGTTAAATTTGATGCATCTATTCCTGCATTTACCAGGTAAGATTTTACAGCATTTGCCCTGTCAACAGATAATGACATATTATGTTCTTCAGTTCCTTCTGCAGAAGAGTTACCATTCAGGGTAAATTTAACAGACGGATCTTTTTTCATTTCTGATGCTACCTGATCAAGAACCGCAAATGAAGCAGTTTTCAATACGCCAGAATTAAACTCAAACTTTACATCACTAAAATTAAAATTAGGTTTTTCAGGAGCTTTTTGTTCTACAGGAGCTGCCTCCGGCTGTTTAGTTTCTACAGGAGCTGCTTTAGGTGTTTCTACCTGTGGGTTAGCTTTAGGTCTTACAATTGCTTTTTTAGTCTTACACGCTTGTAATGAAAGGATAGACAGTCCTACCAGGACAAGTAGCAAGTTAGATTTTAAAATTCTCATTATTGATTTTTTTTGTAAACATAAAAAATATCTGCCATTTCTTTAACAGCTATGAACAGGTGTTTTAAATTATAAATATGATTTATATTAAAACGAAGTAATATTAAGAATAGTACCAATTATTTCAATGTAGGAATCAGCCTTAAATTTTATGGGAAATTCATTCCTAAAGCTAAGCGAGTTAATCCGGGCAATCCCATCGTCAGAATGTTCTTCCAGTTTAATACCATTAAAACCCGGTTCATTAATTACAGAAAGTTTACGGTTATAAACTTCCATTTTTTTCTCTTTTACCAGCTTAATCAAATCTATTTCTAAAAGATCTTGCTGAGCGTAAGCCTTAACATGTAATAAAATAAAAATAATGCAAACTAAAAAAACAGTCTCTTTTTCATAATGCAATTTGCTATCCAATAAAGATAATAAATTACAAATCCGAAACCGGTAATTTGATCACTTCAGCCATTGCTACCTCAATGGAAAAAGAATCTTTTAAAGAGATACCACGATATTTTGCCAGAAGGATCCGTATTACACCACCATGCGTAATGATCGCAACTTTTTGATAAGGCTGCAGTAAAAGGTTCTTCCAAAACTGCATAATACGATATTCCATTTGCTGCATGGTTTCTCCATTTGGAGGCGAAAGATTTACAAAATCATTCATCCACCGATCACATTCCTGCCGGTCTACGGTATCCCATGTCTTTCCTTCCCAATCGCCAAAATTCAGTTCACGTAAAGCTATATCTTCCTGATATACCGGAGATATCACCGCTGCGAGCTGTGTACACCTTAAAGAAGTACTGGTATAAACTGCGTCAATATCTTTAGGAAGCTGATTGATCACCATTTCCTTCTCTTCAGAAAAACTATCTGCAAGCACAACATCAAGATGACCATAGATCAGGCCTTTTGTCAATATAGGTGTAGTATGCCGTATCAGGTAAACTTCCATATCAGGAGATAAGACAGGTAAATAACAATTTCAGTAAGCTGTTGAACTGCTCCCAGGCAATCACCGGTATAGCCCCCTATCCATTTTTTAAAATAACCTCCTAAATAAAAGCTCAGTAAAAATACGGGAACAGTGATTAATCCTAATAACGGCCTGGAGGTGTAGATCATTAAACCAGCTAATGGCAGCAGTGCAAAAATTCCCGCCAGCAAAAGGTTAACAGACCTGCTCTTTTCTACAGCTCCGCCAGATTTGCTTTCTGTTATGCGGACATAATCATAATTAAAGATAATGGTAACCGCTGCGAACCTGCTAAGTGAATGAGCAATGATATAAAACCCCGCAATACAGATAAGGTCTGACGTTTTATTCAATGAATTAAAAAGCTGCTGAAGCGCAGTAAATTTAATCCCCAATAGTAAAACAAGCCCTGCTACGCCATAAGTACCCAAACGGCTATCTTTCATGATAGCAAGAATTTTCTCTTTAGTCCAGCCACCTCCAAACCCATCACACACATCTGCAAAACCATCCTCGTGGAATGCTCCGGTCAATAATATAGTTGCAGCCATAGACAAAATAACAGCCAAATTATTGCCGAACAAATAATTTGTCACTATAAAAACTATTGCAGCAATAAATCCTGCCAGCCAGCCAATTACAGGCAGGTATCTAATTGAATCCGGCAGGTAAACTGAATGGTCCTGATGCACATAAGAAGGCGCTGCTAACCGCGAATAAAAAGACAAGGCAGTAAAAAAAAGTCTTAATTCTCTCCTCATTCTATCTTCTTTAAAAATAAAGGTATACCAGACACAATAAATACGGCTTCCCGGGCCTTTGCTGCTACATATTGATTGGCCCAGCCCTGTAAATCTGCAAACTTTCTGCCCATAGCAGTTTCGGCATGCATTCCCATGCCTAATTCGTTGGAGATGATAATAAATGTTCCGGATACTATGGAAAGCTGATCTATTTCCTTTTTAAAATCTGCCAGGGAAAGTTCTATATCATGATCATGATCAATAAAAAAATTGGTGAGCCAGAGGGTAACACAATCAATTACTACAATACGGTTCTGTACCGGAAGTAAATGCAGATCACGGTAAACCTCAAAAGTAGTCCACTCCGGTCCCCGGTCATCCTGATGTCGCTTTACCCTTTCCTTAAAATCATCATCCCAGATCTTTGCCGTTGCCACATATATTGGGCTGGCACTCAGCTCCAAAGCACGCTGCTGTGCATATGCACTTTTACCACTTCTAACACCCCCGGTCACAAAAATCAGCATCGTTATTCAGGTTTAATTGCGGGGTCAGTGGTTTTATAGCGTTTATAGAGAAACAGCTGCCATTTTTCCTCTGCTACACCGGCTTTATCCATTTCAGAACGTGACAGTGTAAAAAACAGATCAGACAAACGGTTGATATAAGCAGGGATCGCTTCATTAACTTCATCGGTCTTCATTAAACTTACCAGCCTTCTTTCACCTCGTCTCATTTGTGTTCTTACCATATGGCAAAGTGCCGAGATTTCATTTCCGCCGGGAAGGATAAAATAATCCGAAGGATGGGTCATTGCACCTTCCAGTTCATCAATCCATGATTCACAAAACACGGCTCCGTCCGCTGGCATAGGATTCGTATTGATCTTTATCGCATCTGAAGGACGCGCAAGATGAGACATCATATCCATCATATCTTTCTGGATCTTATGAAGATTAGGCTGCCATTCATGTGTATTCCCTAGTTTTACCCTAAGCATACCTATAGTAGAATTTACCTCATCAAGTGTTCCTATACATTCTACACGTACATTGTCCTTCTCTACACGTTTCCCGCCAAACAACCCTGTAGTTCCCTTATCCCCTTTTTTAGTATATATCTTCATTTATAATGATTTTTTTTACCGCTAACAAGATATCAATTATGTAATCATATCCTGTATTGCATTTAATAATTCGTTAATTGAATAATAAACAATATCTTTTCCCCCCCGCCTTAGCGTCCAATGATTACGGCCGTTTTCATTTGATATCGTGAGGCTAACAGCGGCATCTGCTGAAATGCGGAAGCCACTCCTCACCAGGGCTTTCTTTGTCCAAAAAGTAACAGCGCCACTTCCCGCAACGGTTATTGGCTTATTCCCCAAAGGGTGCAGCGGAAAAGTGCCTGTTGAAATATCAAATTCAATTCCGTCTTTATCAAATGCCTGTTGAAAAGAACCATTTAAAACCAGTTCTTCCGGCAAGCCTGCAGCTAAATGACCATCGTTGCTCATCAGCCAGATCTGATCTGCTACCTGTAAAGCCAGGTCTAATTCATGTGTTGAGATCAATATTGTCTTTCCGGTTTTTCTGGACAGCTGATTTAAAAGGCGCATCAGCTGTACCCTGCTTGGCAAATCAAGATGTGCTGTAGGCTCATCTAAAATGATCAGCGGGGTATCCTGAGCCAGGGCCCTTGCCAGCATCACTTTCTGACATTCGCCATCACTTAAAGTATCAACCTTTCTGTTGATAAAAGAAGAGATATGCGTCATGTTTATCGCATAATCTATAGCTTCTTTATCCTGCTGGCTTAATACGCCTAACCATCCCGAATAAGGATAACGGCCTAAAGAAATCAAAGAATAAACGTCAAGATTACCTGAACGCACACTATCCGTTAATACAAGACTGATCTTTTTGGCTATTTGTGTTGGTTTAAGCTCTTTGAGGTCATCCCCGCCTAACGCGACATCCCCACTCAAAGGATCTTGTAATCCTGCTATAGTTCTGATTAAGGTTGATTTACCACAACCATTGGGGCCAAGTAAACAGATCACCTGGCCTGCACAGAGGTCTACATTTAAAGGTCCTGCAATAATTTTTGAGCGATTTTTACCCAGTGGATAACCTATACAAAGGTCTTTAGTCCATAATACGCTGTTTTGCCTGCCCATCATCAAAACCCTCTTAGTTTTTTAGGCCCCGCAATGATCCATATCACCACAGGTGAACCCACCAGGGCGGTGATCACATTAATCGGCAATACCGTCTGGCTGCCAGGTAATTGAGAAACAATATCACAAATAAGCATTAGCACTGTACCGATCAGGCAGCAGGCCGGAATTAAAATCCGGTGATTGGAAGTATTAAAAAGTGCTCTTGCTAAATGCGGTACAGCAATTCCGATAAAACCAATAGGCCCGCAGAAAGCCGTGATCCCTCCAGCCAGTATACTTGTGCTGCCGATAATCAACAAACGTGCACGCTTTACTGTAAGTCCCATGCTTCTGGCATAATTATCTCCCAATAACAGGGCATCCAGTAATTTAGAGGATAAAAAGGAAATGAGCAATCCGGCAAAAACTACCAGGGCAAGGATGAACAACTGGTTCCCTGTAACCCCGCCCAGTGAACCAAAAGTCCATATCAGGTAATCCTTGATTTGTTCGGGGGCACTAAAATACTGCCAAATACTGATTAGGGACAAAGTAATATTTCCGATCATAACGCCAACGATCAACACAATCACATTATCTTTTAAAGACGATGAGATGGACACAATGACTACCATAATCATTCCTGCCCCCATGGAGGAAGCCAGAATGATTAACCAGCTTCCAGAAACACCAAGCGCTTTAATGGTATATAAACTGGTTATACTGCCTGCTGAAAGCATGACAAGTGCTACACCAAGGCTGGCACCGGCAGTGATCCCTAATACAGAAGGGCCAGCCAAAGGATTCCTAAACAGCGTCTGCATCTGTAATCCACTAACCGATAAGCCACAGCCTACAATAATCGCCGTAAGTGCTTTAGGCAGCCTTATTTTTTCAATGATATAAATCCAGGTATCGTTTCCAGAATCAGATGTAAATAACACTCTGAGCACTTCCCTAACAGGAATATGTACAGAACCCAAAGCTACATCTAATAAAAAGGCAGCCAGCAGCAGGAAAACTAATAATGATACTTTAAGCTTGCTCAAAATAGGGTAAAATTAATACGATCAATTTAATTGCTTATAGTAAACCAGTTGATGGTTTGGCAGCAGATCCGGGTGAAGGATACTAATCAGGTCGGCTAAAACCAACTGAGGATAAACTGCGCCAGATTCCCAAAAATCATTGGCCCCTAAATCGTTCATCTTTTTATTGTTGTTATAAACATGACCATTTTTAAATGGTTTGAAATCCGCATAACGATTATCAATTGCTTCGACCTCTTTTTTAGAACTTACATCTCCTAAATTGAGCCAGAAATCTGCTTTGAGTGCTTCAGGGGCTACCGTTTCAAAATTTAAGGCTAAGCTTCCCTTTCCCTTTACATTAGCCCATTTATAACTTGCACCGGCATCATTAAAAAATTGCACCATATAGCTGTCACCATCAGGAACATACCAGGTTCCTTTGTAGGGCATTCCACTAACCAGTGATGGTTTATCTTTTGCTTTTCGCCCCATTTCTGCCAGATAATTATAGTCCGTTTCTATCGTCTTAAATTTTTTATTTACCAGATCCTCCTTATTCATTAACGCTGCCATCAGCTTTACCCATTCCGCGCGCCCTAAGGGGGTTGTTTCCAGCCATTCTGAATTGAGCATCACAGGGACTCCAGCTTCCGTTAAAGTTGCGTATTTACTGAACTGAGCATCGGGATTACCTGTAACCATTACCAGGTCCGGTTTCATCGCGATCAGCATTTCGTTACTCATTGTTCCATCTATCCCTACTTCTTTGATTTTACCGGCAGCAATTTGATGTCTCACTGTGACAGAGGTGATATATTGAAAACTCCCTAAACCTGTTATTGCACCGGCACTCTCTGCGAACTCTGCCAGGGCCACATGCATGGAAGAAGTAGCAACCAGGCCTCTAACAGGAATTTCTATCAGCTGAGCTTTCCTATAACCTTCAGGAGCTCTCCCTCCCCTTGGCAGCAGCACATATTGTGTCGTGTCAGCGTGGCTACCTGTACCGCTATAAATATTAACCAGCTTATAAGTATCATAATAATCTATACTAAAACCTTTAGCATACTTTATTTCTGCACTTCCTGTTTTTGCTGAGCCGTGTTTTTTAGGTGACGCAGGTTCCCTGCAGGAAACTGTCAGTAACAGGAAAATCATGAAGCAGGGATATATCCCTGCCAAAGAAGAGTTTATTTTTTTCATCATAACTGCTGGCCTTTCTTCCGAAAGCGTAAAGTAAAATTCATCAGGCAGGTCTTCTGACTTCCTCCAACCACAACCTTCCCCTCTTTTCAGAAAGTGGTATACAAGCGGTTTTTCAATGAGGTTTACAGCAGCGGAGACTGTTCCGGAATTGCGCCGGCATTCCCTATTAAAGTATTTCCTTAAAAATACGACCTAATAGTACAAACCTAAAAGAAAAATTCTACTGTAAAGTATTTTAAAGCATTATAATACAAACCTATTTTCAGCCTTCACCTCTTTTATCTAAAACAAAGGCTATACGTGCTGCTAAAGAAACTTTCGGAACTTCTATCAGTTCAAAACCGAATCCGGTATATGTGTTTTTGATAGCGCTGTGAATAAGGCTGGCCTCCTCAAAACTTTGCCAGCGTTCGTTGTCATTGATATAAATATCAGCCCATGGAGGTAAGATAAATACCTTCTTTTCATAAGCATGCTGAGCTAAATTATCCAGATAATTTGCTGGTATTTCCAATTTATCAATTTTCAGATAGGCAATTACATCAGGTATTCCGCGATCAAAAAAGGTAAGCGGGTTTGCTGATGCAGCATGCCATGCCTTCGTCATTTCCGCAATAACCCGATCAGAAAAACAAAGAATATCCAGCCAGGGCAAACAATCAGATCCTTTGGCAACCTCTGCCTGGATCATTTGCCTGGATATTTCTGCAGAACAGGAATATCCAGCCTTTTCTAAGCCCTCAACTAAGGTAGATTTTCCAGATCCCGGTCCACCGGTAATAATGTATTTTTTTGATTCGCCTTTCATATTTCTATCGGTGGAAAAAATAGATCGCTATGGATAAAACCATGATTAAACATACACTCTCATTTATACTGCTCACCATCCTAAATTCTGACCATGCAATTTCCCTGTCATTGGTTCCAATATAAGGTTTATCAACCAGCACACCGTGGTATACATTCGGACCGCCAAAACGGACGTCGAGTATCCCCGCCAATGCCGCTTCGGGATAACCGGCATTGGGACTTTTATGCTGGCGCCCATAACGCAATACAAATTTACATCCGCGTAAACTAAGCGTAACCAATAACATGAATAGCGTAGTAAGGCGCGCTGGTATAAAATTGGCAGCATCGTCTAAACGAGCCGCAAATTTTCCAAAATATTCATAGCGCTGATTGCGATATCCGATCATTGAATCCAGTGTATTGATCATTTTATATGTTAGCATGCCAGGTATGCCAGCAACAAAGTAAAAGAATAAGGGAGCAATCACACCATCGCTCAGGTTTTCCGACATGGTTTCAAATACAGCAACCTTGATCTGCTGTTCACTTAACGCCGAAGTATCACGGCCAACGATCCATGATAATTGTTTTCTTCCAGCTTCCAGTCCTTTAAATTCTAATGCATCAAATACCTTTTTACCTTCAGTGATCAGACTCCTGTTGGCCAGTGCATAATAAACGAACACTGTACCAAAAATAAAATATAAAGGCACACAATAAGTTAAAAGAAGATGGGCAGCGCTGTAAAAGAACAAATAGGTGCCTGTACACAATACTAAAACCATAACCATACCTTTGAAAAACGTCCCTTTTCCCTGATTCAGGTATTTTTCTGCCAAAATGAT
>Ga0233344_1000147_pt1 | contig 13530 bp, 13 predicted proteins | sample GEONDECOMP281_FD_180697 | JGI IMG/M metagenome (GOLD analysis project Ga0233344, IMG submission 180697) | Leaf litter microbial communities from Shasta-Trinity National Forest, California, United States - GEON-DECOMP-281 | ecosystem: Environmental > Terrestrial > Plant litter > Unclassified...
CTTCGCAAAAGAACACATCTCCTTTTTTAAGCTGACTGGAAGAGCGCATTTCAATCGTGCCATTTTCCAGTACTAACTTAGCAGGAGTTTCTTCCCTTGTTTTGCGCAAGCTATCTGCCTGTGCTTTACCCCTGGCTTCGGCAATTGCCTCTGCAAAATTGGCAAAAAGGACAGTTAAAAGCAGGATTAGGAAGATAAAGAAATTATAGATGGGCGATCCCTGACCAGTGTGACTAAAAGAATAAACAGTCACAAAGGCCATTACCAGCGTGCCTACTTCTACAGTAAACATCACCGGATTACGCACCATTACCCGGGGATCTAGTTTGATAAACGATTCCTTAATTGCAGTCTGCATTAAAGCAGGTTCAAATAATTTATTAGAAGACTTCATGATAGCTATTTAATCAGGGTAAAGTATTCTGCCAGCGGGCCTAAAGCCAGGGCAGGGAAATAAGAAAGGGCATTGAGCACCAGGATCACGGCAAAAGTCATCAGACTAAAAGTCAGTGTATCTGGCTTCAAGGTACCAGCCGATTCAGGGATATATTTTTTAGCACCCAATAAACCAGCGATTGCTATTGGCCCAATGATCGGTAAGAACCTGCCCAGGAAAATCACTATTCCTGTAGATACATTCCAGAACACATTGTTATCACCCAATCCTTCAAATCCAGAGCCATTGTTGGCATTAGAAGAAGTCATTTCGTATAACATTTCTGAGAAGCCGTGGAAGCCAGGATTGTTTAACCAGCTTTTAGGCTGTACTGCCCAGGCAGCATTTCCATGAGCCGTAAAAATAAAGCTGGATATTGCTGTACCTGCAAGAATTAAGAAGGGACTCAGCAGTGTAATGATCGCGGCAATCTTAATCTCTCTTGCTTCTACTTTATGCCCCAGAAACTCTGGCGTACGTCCTACCATTAAGCCCGAAATAAACACAGCAATAATCAGGTAGATAAAATAATTGAGCAAGCCAACTCCACAACCACCAAAGAAAGCGTTGATCATCATTCCCAGTAGCTGCCACATGCCTGTTAAAGGCATTGTACTATCGTGCATACTGTTTACAGAACCGGTTGAAATGATCGTAGTAACGGTACTCCAATAACCAGAAATAGCAGGCCCAAACCTCATCTCCTTACCTTCCATCGCACCAGATAACTGGGAAACACCCATTTTTGCTATCGCTGGATTACCACCAAGTTCACTGCTGATCGTAGGGATCAACAACAGGAACATTCCTATAACCATCACACCAAAAATCATCATAGATAATTTTCTGCGTCTGATAAAGATCCCAAAGGCGATCACCATTGCCATAGGAATGATGACCTGTGCAACCAGCTCTACCGTATTGGTAAAATAAGAGGGGTTTTCCAATGGGTGTGCAGAGTTGGCACCAAACCAGCCCCCGCCATTGGTACCTATATGTTTAATCGCAATAAATGCTGCCGCAGGACCACGAGAAACATGTACCGTATCTCCCTGTAGCGATATAAACTGATCTTTTCCTTCATAACTGGTCGGTGTACCAGAAAAAGCAAGGATCAATGCCATGATAAAAGATAGCGGTAATAATAACCGCGTAATTGCTTTGATAAAGAATTCCCAGAAGTTACCCAGGTTACTGGTCGTTTTATCTTTAAAAGCTTTAAAAAATACAACAGCTGCGGCGATACCCGTAGCAGCACTCGTAAAATGAAGGAACATGAGTACAAAGTGTTGCGTAAAATAAGAAACACCGCTCTCTCCAGAATAATGCTGCAGGTTACAGTTGGCCACAAAGCTGATCACGGTATTAAAAGCCAAGTCCGGAGTCATAGCAGCGTTGCCATCCGGATTTAAAGGCAATTTATGCTGTGTTACTAAGATCACAAAACCATAGACCAGCCAAACCAGGTTAATGGTCAGCAAAGCTTTCATATGCTGTTTCCAGTTCATCTGTTCATTCGGATTGATTCCCGAAAGTTTATAGATTCCCGATTCAACAGGCTTTAAGAAGTCGGTCCAGACTTTCTCTCCGGCAAATACCTTAGCCAGGTATTTACCTAAAGGAATAGCGATCACCAGCGTGAGCAGGAAGGTAGCGATCACTCCAAGTAGTTCAGTGTTCATAGTTTTTAATTAAAATTTTTCGGGTTTAATCAGCACGTAGATCATATAGATGAATACTGCGATAGCGACAATAAATAATGCAATCATATTTTTAGATTTTTTCGAACCAGTCGATTGATTTGTAAACGACCCATACCAGGATCAATAGCGCAACAAAAAGGATTATCATCATTGGAGTAATTTTAAATGGCTATAGCCAATCACTATACCAAAGCAAAACATAACATCACAATTCATTAATTTTCAATTACTTATATAGATATTGAATTTTAACAGGTGATTTTAAAGAAATATAACCCTTCCATTATGAAAGGGTGAATTGCCGATATGAATGGAAAAGGAAATTGAGTAATTAGCTTTTTTTCCACATGAATTGGCTGATAAATTGACCTTTCAAGATGAATAAATAACGATTCTTAAAATTTTTCTGCTTGAAAAGCAAGGTCTTAAGAATTTTATAGTGCTTTAATGACCAGAAACGATAAAAATGTCATCTGTTTCCTTACCTTTGTCGCACACCAAATCAGAAAGATCGGTAGGATCTGGAAATTAAAGGTGATACCAATTTTTCGGGGTGTAGCGTAGCCCGGTATCGCGCCTGCTTTGGGAGCAGGAGGTCGTAGGTTCGAATCCTGCCACCCCGACACAAAAAGTGCTAACAAGCACCGAAACCCCTTAAAATCAAAGATTTAAGGGGTTTTTTGTTTTTTATTACCCCTATTCATATCGATCAAAATCAAGAAAAATGTGCCCTATTCGGTGCCCCATTTATAATATTTATATTAGGGCACTAATCAGGCTTTATCTATTTGGTTATCAATAAATTATAAATTTTATTTTGCTCGGTTTTGCCCCGGATTGTGCGCCTTTTTTATAGGTCACCATACCATTAAAACCGATGCCAAACATTTGTAGACAAATTTAATGATATGAACATGCAGAACACATTTGACGTAATCTTCTATTTAAGGAAATACAAGACTACTCACAATGGAAAACCAATGTTTTTTTAATCTCAGGAAATAAGGCTCTGGAACCTATAAGTTATATGGGGCCTTCTTTTCGGGATCGAGATTATGCTATGATGTTTTTCACCTATTTAATGAGTTGGAATTGGGATAGTGCCATCGATGATGAAAATACAATAGTAGTTTCTTTTGTAATCGAACAAAATGAGAAGTATACAACTTATATTTATAGTAACCCCGGAAGAAAAAGTATTGATCAGATATTTAATGCGGAAGCGAAAAAAAACCAGCTTTCAAAATATGAAAAAAACAACAAAAACTGTTTACGCAAATGATCTTCTACAATACACTCGATTTTAAAGAAGGATATTTCATAAAGCAATTTTTGGAAACCGTTAGTCCTCAGGATAAATTTTATTTTGTCCCAACAGTACTTCCTCTAAATCACGGTGAAGCACCTGAATACCTTTATGATTTTGCAATTCTGAAAAATGAATACAAACTACAAAAAAGGGGAGAAATTGGTAAAAATGATATTGAATATTACTTAAAACCAGATTAGAAATCCAATACTTCCCAGCTTTTTATTGATAAAACCACCTCCTTTTCTGAAATGGGATAAATCAGTAATTGCCTATTAAGGTATATAAATATGGCAAATCCCATGGAAAAATGAGGATGAGATTTATATGTTTCCTTAAGATCGATTAAATCCTGGCTCCTAATCTTAAGATTGTTAATTGTAACTAGAGGATTGTTTTTTATATCATTGACTATCAATCTTAAACTATTATCAATCACATAAAAACTAATACATACAAATCCCTTTTCTGTTTTACTAAGTAATTCTTGAAAAGCCTCACTTGTAACGATAGGATTATTAGATTTAATACCGCACATATCTGGTTCTTTTGATACATCTAGTGATAAAGAATATTTTTTATTGAAATGTTGGTAGCAGAAGATAATAGCGTGTTGTGTAGTTGGTGTGCATACGTACATTATAAAAATTAACCGATTTTTTAAATTTGACAGTCAATAATTAAATAATTGTAGAATACATGCACCAATCTGCCAGCTCGCTATCTTCGGATGTGCGGGCATATGGCGGTGCCATCATTTCTTAGGGTAACGTTTTAAAAAGACTAATATTTTTCTTATTATTGTTACTATGAAAGGTAACAGCAGAAATCAATCAACAAATATTCAGGATATCATGACCATCAATAAAGTTACTACGTCAAAAAAAGTTTGGCAAACACCTACAGTAGAAATCATTAGTATAGCACAGGGTCAAGTACCTCATGGTATTGAAGGTGTTTCAACATCTAATCATAATTTTACTCCTGCAAGGTCTGCTTCGCGATATCATTCTTAAGCAAACATTACCAGAAAGCTATCAACTGAAGCGTTCAGACTTCTCATTTGATTTTCTTGTTGTTCAATTATAAGAAGCCTCAATTCCATTAGTAATCAACTGTTTAGTTTAGTCACATTAGCTAAATATTTCTTAGGGTAACGTTTTAAAAAGACTAATATTTTTCTTATTATTGTTACTATGAAAGCTAACAGCGGAAATCAATCAACAAATATTCAGGATATCATGGCCATGGATAAAGTTACTACGTCAAAAAAGTTTGGCAAACACCCACAGTAGAACTCATTAGTATTGCACAAGGTCAAGAACCTCATGGTATTGAAGGGGAACCGACAGCACTTGCAGCTAACAACCCAGGCCCTTTTTCTCTTTATCATTCTTAAGCAAACTTTATCAGAAAGTTATCAAATGAAGTGCTCAGACTCCTGATGTGAATCTTTGTGCTTCAATTGCTCAGAAAAGAAATTGCTGAAGTAGATTAATACATTGCTTACAATATTATTATACAATAAACAAAGATGAAGTATTTTTTCCAGAGCCGTAAAGAGGTAATGAAATACATAGAACCCATCATGCTGAAAAACATGGATAGTTATTTAAAACCTATTGATGAAAATTGGCAACCGGCAGATCTATTACCAGATTCGGGTTCGCCGGAGTTTTTAAGGGAAATTAAGGATATTCAGGAACAGGCACGTGACCTCTCCTACGACCTGTTAGCGGTACTTGTCGGTGATACTATTACCGAAGAAGCATTACCTACTTATGAATCCTTTGTAAACATCAGTCATTAGAATTTTAAATCCTTCTAATTCATTTAAACGGGTACGAATAAAAGTTGATTTAACCGGCTGCATTACAACCAACCACAAAAATCAATTCTGATTTATGCATCAATTTTTTTGATAATCGTATCCTTGATTTGCATAGGCATATCCTGTCCGTCCATCACAACTTCAATTGCTACCAAGTATTTATCTCCATTTGGCATTTCCTTTCGCCAATATTCTCCGTCTTCTTTAAATTGTGCGTAAAATGGATTCCCTAGTTCGAATGCGCGCTGACGACCTAACTCGTGCATATTTCCCATATTCTTTAATAAACCATCGACTACAGATTTCATAAATTAAGCTCCTTTTGTATAGACTAATTCAAATATAAAAAAAATGAAAGGCATTCATGGATATTGTTCGAATAAAGTAACGGTACATTTTCATTTATTAAAATATTATTTATAAGAACATATCTCAAGCTTTTTCAAATCAAATAAAAATGGTTCGACAATCGCCCCGCCAAGTTGATAAACCTTAAGACTGTGAAGTTTTCACCGTATCAGACCGAGAGTAAAGCTATTTCAGTAGAAGACAGATCAGATATCATTGACAGATACGCTCACTGATTTGAAAAGATCATTATTTCTTGCGGCATGGCGCTACAACCATCTATCAACTCGATTCCTATTTAAAAATTTTTGCCCGATGCGCTCGTCCCCATAAACGTAATTCTATCATTACATTTTTCAAACTCCTGCCATGATCTGTGATAGCATATTCCACACGTGTAGGGAATGAGTTGATTACTGTGCGGCTCACCAGTTGATTAACTTCCAGATCTTTCAACTCCTTTGATAACGTTTTATCCGTAATACCCTGAACCTCACGTGCTATTTCGTTAAAACGTTTACTACCAAAAGATACGGCAATGATAATAGGAATTTTCCATCGGCCATGTAAAGCATCCAATGCGTCTTTTACTGGCATGATCCATTCTCCGCAATCTCCCGTTAATGTGCCTTCTTTTCCCTGGTTTGTTGCCTCCATATGCTACTACTATACCGTTAGATAGTGCTATCCAAACTGGAAGCGCTATCCTCTGGATAGCAAATATGACTAATTTTGATAAAAATAAAGAAAATAAAAGATGATAAAAGCTAAAGGATATGCCGCGCAAAGTTCGGGTAGTAAATTAGAACCTTGGGAATTTGATAGAAGAACAATTGGGACGCATGATGTATTAATAGAGATTTTGTTTTGTGGCGTCTGCCACACCGACCTGCACATGGTAAATAGTGATTGGGGACCAGGCACTTTTCCGATGGTGCCAGGACATGAAATTGTCGGACGCATTATTGAAACAGGAAAAAAGGTTTCAAAATTCAAAACAGGAGACCACGCAGGTGTAGGTGTCATGGTTGATTCATGCGGTACCTGTCCAGACTGCCAGGCACATCAGGAACAGTTCTGTTCGGTAAGCCCCGTACAAACCTATGGCAGCAAAGGTCATGACGGATTAACAACTTATGGTGGCTATTCAAATGTAATTGTAGTAGATGAAAAATTTACGCATCTGATATCGGATAAACTTAACCTGGCAGCTACCGCACCACTTTTATGTGCAGGGATCACCACTTATTCACCATTAAAAAAATGGAAAGTCGGCAAGGGTCATCAGCTAGCTGTAGTAGGTTTAGGTGGATTGGGACATATGGCCGTTAAATTTGGTATCGCCCTAGGTGCTGAGGTTACCGTATTGAGCACTTCGGAAACCAAAAGAGAAGATGCTAAAGCCCTCGGTGCCCACCATTTTGTTGTAACTGCCGATGTGGAAGAGTTGGCGACAGTAAAGAGTAAATTTGATTTTATTTTAGATACCGTTTCTGCTAAACATGATCTAAATCTATATATCACATTGCTCAAAACAGACGGCGTACACATATGTGTTGGCATTCCTAATGAGCCCTTCATGCTTTCTCCGTTTTCTTTACCTCATGGTAACAAGGTGGTTGCAGGCTCAGGGGCGGGTGGATTGTCCGAAACTCAGGAAATGCTTGATTTTTGCGCAGCGCATGGTATTGTTTCTGAGATCGAATTGATTGATATTAAAGAAATTCATCCCGCCTTTGACCGCATGACAAAAGGAGATGTAAGATATCGCTTTGTGATAGATCTGTCTACCCTAAAATAATTAGTCAAAAATAGAAGAGAGTATAAAGTCCCTGTAGCCCCTTTTATTTTTTTACGATATTCAATAGGCTTTATTTAGGCCATTTAATAAGTTGTAAACTACCGATCAGATCATTATACCTCCATATTAATAACCTATAAAACACGAGAACAATTTTAATAAAATTCATCCCTGGAAGTTTTGCTTTTAAGAGATAAATTCCTATATTAATAACATCAAAGTTCATTGAATATCTGTTATAAACTTTTTTTGACGACGGAATCCGATACAACAGGAATCAATTAAAATGAGACCTAATTGGTTACCTAAACCTGAAACAACTTAATAACTCACATATATCAGCGCATTAAGCGATAGGCAAATCTTCCTGACACCCCGACTTATTAAATGTTAAAATCTAGCAAAAACCCTCTAAATATCACAGTTTAGAGGGTTTTTTCGTTTTTATCGAATCAAGTGAGGCATAAGATATCAAGGAATTCATGCCCTATTCTACACCCTATTATTTTTAGTTAATGCTGACAACATAGATACAACTCCGGAAAATGAATTAGATGCTTCCGGAGTTGATTAAAAGAAACCTTATCGGTGATCACCTCAATGGCTTTTAAGTAATTTTAACATGAAAAGTACTGTACACCACAGCATTACCGTCAGGAGTCCACGGAAGGTCAATACTCCAGCTACCATCTGTATTAAGTGCAAAAGAAAACGTGGTTCCATAAAATGTTACAATCCCCTGTGTATTGGAATAAAACTGATTGTCGCCCGATTTTGTGGCTACCATCATAGTAATCTGTCCCTGGCTCTGTCCCAGTCCGGAATAAGTTACACTCGGAACTGTAAAAGAGCTGGAGGTAAGGTATCTTGTATAAGTACCATCGGCTAATAAAACAAAATGAGCTTCCGCCGTAACGGTATAAGTAACTACACAATTAAATCCCATAGTTCCATAAATACCATCTGCATATACGGTCTGATGAATTATTGCAGCATACCGCATATTATCACTTGAATTATCACTTCCAAAATTTTCCATGTCAGGCGTAAAAGGCTCGGTAGCCTCCTTATCAAAGGTCTCTCCCATATAGGAATTTGTTGACAGCCCTGTTTTAACTAATGATTTCTTTGCAAGTAAATATGCCGACAATTTTTTTGGATCTACAACAGTTAAATAGAATGCATCTTTAGGTATTACACTTATTTCTTTAAGTTCAATTATCTGCGGAGTAGTATTTTTAAAATCATTTCCCTGTGATTTTTGGGTGATGTTGTTTTGTAAAACACTTTCTTTTTCGGGGTTCAAAGTTTCATTTTTATTACAGGAACCGAATAAAAATAATGCAAAAAGTAGTGAGATGCTGAGCGTTTTTAGATTTTTCATATATAACTTTGATTTTAAGTTTCTAGCATAGAGTTCATTTTAGGTTCATGTCTGTGTAATATCGCTGCCCAAAGCAGTAATGCTTATCCTTGCAGCGGGTATTTCTGTAATTCAAATCGTATAAAAATTAATTGAGCTTAAATAGAGAATCAAACAAGAAACTAAAACAGCACAATAAATAAAGTATATTAAATATAAATGCAATAACTTATTTATGATAATTAAATAATTCACCGTAAATTAATTATAATTAATCAATTTAAATAACTTATTCACAAATAAATTATTAAACCTAAAGATTGTGCAACAAATGAATCTTTCAATTGCGATTAAATCATTATGATGGTAAAAGCGACAACAAACACCCGTCCTATTCGTAGATTGATGATATAACGTCACCTGGAGTACAAACTAATTTCACCTAACAATTTGATTATCAGAAATTAAGTCCATGGCAGAATTTTTGGAAATAGCTGATCAAATAAATCATTAAACCATCCTGATATGGAAAACTACAAAGGCCTTTTAAAAAAAGTTAAAGTTTACGGGCTAACCAATTCAAAGGAAGCATATATTATACGCGATTTTTTAAAACGCAGCGTAGTTACTTATGAATGGATACAAGTTGATCATGCTGCATCTTTATCGCAAATTGATTTTGCAGGAAAAGACGTTAAATTTCCAGTGGTAGAATTGCCCTGCGGAACATTTTTATTTAATCCAACCATTGAAGAAATTGCCTTTAAATTGGGCTGGATAACAAAACCCGTTTATAAAGAATATGATGTTTCGATATTTGGAGGCGGGCCTGCCGGCCTAAGTGCTGCTGTATATGCAGCATCGGAAGGACTCAAAACTGTACTGATAGAAAGAGAAGCAATTGGAGGACAAGCCGGAACAAGCTCTTTAATAGAAAACTATCTTGGCTTTCCAGGAGGTATTACCGGAACCGACCTGGCAGAAAGGGCAAGGCAGCAGGCCGTTAAATTTGGAGTAGAAATTTTGCTATTGAGAAAGGGACACCACACCGAATTTATTGACAATAAAATTCATGTTGAACTTATAGATGGCAGTATTATTATTGCAAAATCTAATATCTGCGCTACCGGTGTAGAATACAGAAGATCAGAGATCCCTAATGAGCAAAAATTTTTAAATGCTGGTGTTTACTACGGGGCCGGGGCCAGCGAAGCTCATTTATGCAAAAACAAACATGTTTTTGTGGTAGGTGGCGGTAACTCTGCCGGACAAGCAGTGCTAAATTTCTCTAAACATGCAGAGAAAGTAAGTATGATCATCCGCGGAAGTGACCTCTCGGCGTCGCTGTCATTTTACCTGATCAATAGAATTTTAAAAAGGAAAAATGTAGAAGTTATCTTTAATGCGAAGATAACTGCATTGGAAGGAGACGAATTGCTGCAGGAAATAGAAATTACAGATACCTTTTTTAAGACCAAAAAGAGGTACGCCACTAACTTCGTTTTCTCCTGCATCGGTGGTACCCCCAATACAGAGTGGGCTAAAAATACGGCTATTATGAGAGATGAGTTAGGTTACCTGATTACAGGTACCGATCTATGGAACCTAGGTAAACCAGCTGTGTGGAAACCCGACCGCCTGCCAGCATTTCTGGAAACAAGTGTACCCGGCTGTTTTGCAGCAGGTGATGTGAGACACAATTCTATCAAAAGAGTTGCTTCTGCTGTTGGAGAAGGCGCTATGGCTGTAACTATGGTACACCGCTATTTACAGGAAACCTATTAATTAATTAGAATGGTTAAAAAACGTGTTTTTTGGTTAAGGCTAATCGTTTGATTTTCGAATTCAACGTAGTTGCAGGAATCCCCAGCAACTTCGCAGCACCATGATCACCAGATATTCTCCCTTTACATAGTTGTAAAACTGCAAAAATATGGTCACGCTCATTATCAAAAATAGTTTTTACAGCACTCTTTGAATGGTCTGCAGTAACGATCACCTGCCGTTTTAGCGGAACATTAATATCTTTGATGATCGTTCCTTTTGACAATACCACCTGGCGCTCAATCAAATGCTCCAGCTCTCTCACATTTCCCAGCCAGTCATACTGCATCATCTCTTTGAGGGCCCTTTGTGAGAAGCCTATAAAGTTCTTACCAGATCTTTCATTGAAATGGGCAAGAAAGTGTGAGGCCAGCAAGGGTATATCTTCTATTCTTTTACGCAGGGAAGGCAGCGCAATTGGAAATACGTTGAGCCTGTAAAACAGATCTTGCCTAAACCTCCCCGCCTCTACTTCCTCTATCAGGTTTCTATTCGTGGCAGATACAATTCTTACATCAACAGAGATCACCGTTTTTCCGCCAACCCGTTCAATCTCCTTTTCCTGCAAAACACGTAATAATTTTACCTGTAAATTTAAGGGCAGCTCTCCAATCTCATCCAAAAATAAAGTGCCATGGTTGGCCAGCTCAAATTTTCCTATACGGCGTTCTGTTGCTCCGGTAAAACTGCCCTTTTCATGTCCAAAAAGTTCAGACTCTATCAAATTTGGAGGTATTGCAGCACAATTCACTTTGATCACTGGTTTATTCCTGCGCTTTGATCCATTATGGATCGCTCTGGCGATCAGCTCTTTTCCCGTTCCCGTTTCACCAAGAATTAATACCGTGGTTTCTGTATGGGCTACCTTATCCAGTAAATTAAATATAGTTTGTATATCAACCCCTGCACCAATTATTTCGGGATAACTGGTATTTAACGGCGTCTCTTCCTGTGTGCATACCCGCTCTTCGTTTAGCTGCTGCTTGTATTTTTGTATTTCCAGCAATTGCCGCGCTATGATCTCCTTTGATTGCAGAAGTTCCTGATCAATCTGTTTCAATAACAACAATACGTTGTCGGATTGCGGTGCAGGACTGGCCTTTACAATAAAATTTCCAAGCAGATCTGATAAACTGTTACAATAGGACAGACAGGATGAACTTAATTTCCCTGTACAATTATGCAGCTCAATGGTCCCTATAACCTGCTGATTAACTTCTAATGGGATATAACAGTGATAATTATAATTTGAATAACCATTTAAAAGGCAATGGTTTTCCTGAAATTCTTCTATCCATTCTTTTTTGGATCTTAAAACAGGATATTGAAGCCTGGCAACATATTCTGCTATTGCCGACAAGGGAACCTGGCTGGAAATAGTTTCAGTAATAACTTTTTGATGAACTGATATATATGAAATTTGGGAATGAATAATTCTGGTAAGATCCTGATCATACCCTGTTAAAACGACACAATCAACTGCAAATAATTGATGTAGGTTTTCAAAAATAATCTGGAAGATATCTTTTAGATATAATACTCCTGCAAATTTGTTAGGGATGTACTCCATAACAACATTTACATCAAAAACCTGTGTAGGTAAAGATTTAATCTTATTGTTTTTCAATTCTTTTAAAGAATTAGCAACAGCTGACTGATCTGACATAGTTTTAGATTACATGATTAAAAACCCTTAATTCAAAACAGATGCCATAAAAGCTAAGCTATTACTATTCATAAACTTAAGTAAAAAAGGACCACAAAAGTCTCACGATATTTCGCCAACTCACTATCTATACACGAAATACAGTTGCACCCGCCAATCTTATCCGAAAAAAACCACCCCGTAACTACCTCAATATCAATTTAAAATTTTAATTTAAAATATAAATTGACTAAATTTCGCCACCTTATCAAAATAGCTGCATCACTGATAACATCCGGAATCATAAACTAGAAATGGAATAATGGAAATCGAAAAGTCAATCTTATTATCTATAGGCAATGATATTACAGCAACCAAAGACAAGAAAGATCTCCTTCATAAGATCACCCATCAGCTTGAACAATTGTTCTCCTTTAATGATGTGGTACTATCTCTCAGCAACGCTATTGCCACCATCCGTAATAAAACAGATCTTTTTGAGGTAATCAATGATCATCTGAAAAAGATCTTTTCCTTTGAAGATTTTGTAATCTGCCTGGTTAATGAGGACAATGAAACACATAGCGCTTTTTTATACAATGAAAATGAAGATTTTCAAAAAAGCCCCGGTATTGCCCCTGTAGATCATGCAAAATACACGCTTGATGATGGTTTATCCCGAATGATGATGGCAGCAGAACAGCCCATTGTTTTTAATGTAGCAGATGTTTTAAAATGGCCAGATGCCCCGGCATGGTTAGAATTCTGGTATAAACAAGGGATAAAAGAGATGACAGGCCTGCCTATTGTTGAAGAAGGTAGTTGCATTGGATTCTTTTTTCTCTATTCCAGGGAATTTAATACAGTTTCCAGTCATTATTATAATTTGTTAAGAAGTGTAGGTCTCCAGGTTTCTGTTGCCATTTCAAATATAAAAGCCATAGACAAAATTGAACAGCAATTAAAAGAGATAGATGCCTATAAAATGCAGCTGGAAGAAGAAAAGATCTACTTGCGGCAGCAAATAGAAACTACACACAACTATGGGGAGATCATTGGATCGAGCCCTTCTATGCAGCAGGTATTCCATTTGGTTAACCAGGTAGCTACATCAGACAGTACAGTACTGATCTTAGGCGAAACCGGTACCGGAAAGGAGTTAATTGCCAGGGCTATTCACAATTCATCTTCCAGGAAAGATAAGCTGATGATCAAGATCAACTGTGCCACACTGCCTACACATTTAATTGAAAGCGAGCTTTTCGGGCAC
>Ga0233344_1000148_pt1 | contig 13501 bp, 12 predicted proteins | sample GEONDECOMP281_FD_180697 | JGI IMG/M metagenome (GOLD analysis project Ga0233344, IMG submission 180697) | Leaf litter microbial communities from Shasta-Trinity National Forest, California, United States - GEON-DECOMP-281 | ecosystem: Environmental > Terrestrial > Plant litter > Unclassified...
GATTTTTCTTCACTGACAGTTTCAACTGATTATTAAAAAATTGCTTAAATTTATATATGGCGAAGATGGAAACACTGGAAGAGTTTTATAATCACAAGTTCAATGCTATTCCCCAGACCCTGCAGCAGGGGGTAGGGCATTTTAATGTTTTTAGAATAGAAGAATGTAACGCTAAGCCTGTAACGTATAGTCGCCGGGACTTCTATAAAATTTCTCTCGTCCGCGGGGAATACATTTATCATTATGCAGATAAGAGTTTAACGGTAGACGGAACTACGTTAATGTTTTTTAATCCGAATGTTCCTTATACGCTTCAAAAGATATCAGAGGATGCTACTGGCTTTTTTTGCATTTTTACGGAATCATTCTTTACAGAAAAGATAAGGGGAAGTCTTAATGATCTGCCTATGTTTGGTTTGGGCGGTAAACCTGCTTATGTGATGAATGAAAAACAGGAGGCGTTTGTTGCTGCTATATTTTATAAAATGCTGGAAGAAATTGATTCTGACTATGTATTTAAATATGATCTGCTTCGTAACTATGTAACTGAGCTTACGCACTATGCTTTGAAATCTGAGCCTTCAGAAAACGTTTATCAGCATCCTGATGCCAAATCACGTATTACGGCTGTTTTTACGGAATTGCTTGAAAGACAGTTTCCTATTGAAACCCCTTCGCAGCGTTTTTCTATGCGTTCTGCCAAAGATTTTGCAGAGAAATTGGCGGTGCATGTAAACCACTTAAACAGATCGGTTAAAGAAACCACCGGTAAAACCACTACAAACCTGATCGCGCAGCGTTTATTGAGTGAAGCAAAGTCATTATTGAAGCATACTGACTGGAATGTGGCAGAAATAGGCTATTGTCTGGGATTTGAAGAAGCTGCACATTTCAATAATTTCTTTAAAAAGCAAACCAAATACACGCCAGGTTCTTTTAGAAATGTTTGATCTGTGTACCATATTTTTTTAGAAATGTTTGAATTTAGTAATTATTCGCTTGATGGTTGTAATTTGCAGGAGCCGGGGTTTTGGTAATTTTGAGTGTTAAAATTAACGATCATGGAGATGGAAAGAAAAGTATGGTACGTCACGGGTGCATCTAAGGGGCTGGGTTTAAGTTTAGTTAAACAATTACTTGCCAGAGGATGTAAAGTTGCTGCTACCTCCAGAAGCCTCACAGATCTTCAGCGTAGTGTGGGAGCGGGGCATGAAGACTTTCTGCCATTATCGGTAGATCTAACTAATGAAGTGAGCGTGCAGCAATCTCTTGCTGCTGTAATAGCAAAGTTTGGAAAAATAGATGTGGTAGTAAATAATGCGGGATATGGTTTGGTCGGGAGCCTGGAAGAACTGAGCGATAAGGAATCGAGGGCTAATTTTGAGGTAAATGTTTTTGGGATGCTAAATGTGATCAGGAATACGATGCCTTATCTAAGAAAGCAGTTCTCTGGACATATTTTTAATATTTCCTCTATTGGAGGCTTTACAGGAGGTTTTCCAGGATTTGGGATCTATTGCGCTACAAAGTTTGCTGTAGTAGGCTTGTCTGAGTCGCTGGCGGCAGAAGCGAGAGCTTTTGATATTTACGTGACAGTGGTATTGCCAGGATATTTCAGGACTAATTTTTTATCGTCTGGATCATTGGGTATTCCTGAAAATCAGCTTCCCGAATATGCAGAGGTAAGAGCATCTCAGAAAGCACATCAGGATGCTATTAACGGTAATCAGCCTGGAGATCCAGAAAAGGCAGTAGCGGCAATAATTGCAGTAGCCGAAACAGAAAATCCTCCCATTACCTTGTTTTTAGGCAAAGACGCTTATGATACAGCGGATAAAAAAATATTGAGTATACAGAATGAGATGGATGTTTGGGAAGAGCTGGCTATAACCACAGGTTTTGAGTAAAATATATTTTCACTTTAATTTGTATCAAGTCTAAATAATGCCAATATTTGCATATAATCATTTGTTAATGCAAAACGTAGTTACAGCACCATCAGTTGAATTTGTTGAAGTATTTCAAACCAGTAAAGGATCTGTCTTTCAATCTGACAGGGAAAACTGCTGGTATGTTGATTTTGCCGGCAAACTTGCACGTTTTGATTATAAAAGCATGATAAAGCTTAGAAAAGCAGTTTATGCTATCGACATAGAGAAGATCCTATTGAATTCTGATCGGTCTGCTGATCTTGAAATCGTATTTATTTGCGCATGCGATCATTGTTATGTGCTTAACATTCTGGAAATCATTGCTATTAAAGAACTGATCGAGGGTACATTTGTGATGCTTGAACTGAATAGTATTTTACACGATAGAGTTTACAGACTAGCGGCATAATCTTCTTCTTTGGAATTAGAATCTTTCCATATTTCTATCTTATGCTATATTTTTAATTTATAGCACTACTTTTGCTATTGTAAAGCAGACAGTAACAAATAAGAATATTATGAAAGATATTACTCGCGTTCAGTGTTTACTCTCAACTGAGATCGAAGCACTATTAAATCAGCAAATTAAAAAAGAAGCTCAATCTGCATCAGCATATCTTGCAATGGCTTCATGGTGTGATAGTCACGGGTTCGATTATTCTTCAGAATATTTTTTCAAACAATCTGAAGAAGAAAGACAGCATCAGCTTAAAATTTTTAAATATGTTCTGGATATGGGTGGTACAGCTATATCTCCTGAAGTAACCAATATCCAAATTGAATTTAGTTCTTTCAGAGAAGTGTTTGAAGAGGCTTTGGAAGCTGAGATCAGCGTAACCCAATCGCTTAAAAATATCGCTGCAAACTGCTACAAAGAGCAGGATTTTGTAACGATAGAGTTTCTGAACTGGTTCTTTAAAGAACAACGTGAAGAAGAATATAAAGCAAGGCGTGCCCTGGAATTATTTGATGTGATTGGCGAGGAAGGAACTGGAAGATGGGAAATTGATAAACATGTTAACGATATCGAATATAACAGTGAAGCTTAGTTAAAGTAAATTAAAACAAAAAACCCGATCATCTTTTTAGATGATCGGGTTTTTTGTTTTAACAATTTTTTTGTTGAATATTTTAGTATAATTATTGGTTTTGTTCTGAAAATTGTTTGTGATTATTTAATTATATAGATTGTATTTTGTTTTTGTATTGGTTTTAGATGGTAAATTCTGCTATTTATTGTGTTTTTTATATAGTATTTTGTTTTTAATATAGTATTTGTATCTTTTTGTCTATAATATGTGCGTGTAAATCATTATTTTGTAGGTAACTATTTTATTTTATTACCTAAAATTAAAAAAAAATATGATGAGAAAGCTACTATTTAGTCTTGTTTTGTCTTTTAGTATGATCACTTTGGCCTTTGGGCAAACAAAAGTAATTAGCGGAAAGGTTACAACATCAAATGCTGAGCCTATTGCTGGCGCAAGCATTACCGTAAAAGGTTCAAATTCATTTGGCGCCCAAACCGATGTGAACGGTTCATTTAAAATCACTGTATCAGAAAATGCCAGGATTTTAATTTTCAGGTACCTCTCTTTTAAATCTAAGGAGGTAGCAATTACCAGCAGTACCATAGACGTAAGTTTAGAAGAGGACTACAACAATTTATCGGAAGTTGTAGTGGTTGGATATGGTACTCAGATCAAAAAAGATCTTACCGGTTCGGTTTCTACAGTTAAGGCTAAGGATTTGGAGAATATTCCGGTAACGAGTTTTGAATCCGCTTTGCAGGGGAAAGCTGCGGGGGTAATGATCTCTTCTCAGAATGGTAAGTTAGGACAGGGTATCACAGTTAGGGTAAGGGGAACTGCATCTGTAACTGCAGGAAGCGCCCCTCTGTATATTATTGATGGAATTCCTGTTACAACAACAAGTCAATCGAGTACTATTGCGCCTACAGATCCACTGGCAGATTTAAACACCAATGATATTGAATCTATCGAGATCTTAAAGGATGCCTCGGCCTCGGCTATTTATGGAGCAAGAGCATCGAATGGAGTAGTTATTATTACTACTAAACAAGGTAAAGCAGGTAAAACAGCTATCAACTTTAGTGTATTGGAAGGAATAAGTTCTCCAACCAGCCATAGAAAGTTTATGAATGCAGAGCAATTTGTAGCGTTGGAACGCAGAGCTGGTGAAGGGGCTGCCAATCAGGATTTTCTAGCTGGAGATTATGCTACTTTACAGGATGCTAAAGATGATTATTCGAGTTTTGTAGAAAGTCGCCTGCAAAGGTATTCAGCAGGAAATAACGACTATCAGACCTATAAAGTAAACACCGATTGGGAAAAAGCCGCTTTTCAGGATAATCCGCTCACGCAGCAATATGATCTGAATTTTACCGGAGGTAATGATAAAACTAAGTTTTATATCGGTGGTCAGGCACTTGATCAGCAGGGTATATTAATTGGTAATAGTTATAAAAGATATACCGGCAGATTAAATTTAACCAACCAGGCAACCAGTTTTCTGGAAGTAGGTATTAACCTGAATTTCGCAAATAGCATCAATAACAGATTATCCAATGATGATGCCTTTTCAAGTCCTTTACAAATAGTCGCATTATCTCCAATTACACCTTTGATTGACCCAAGAACAGGATTGACCAGCGGAAGTTTGCCGGGTGAAGCTTCTAACTACCCGGTGTATTATAATCCGTTGTTGTCAACAGATAATTCATTTTATAAAGCTACAGTTTACAGAACTATAGGTAAGGCTTTTGCCAACGTAAAAATTCTTAAAGGTTTGAAATTTACGAGTGAGTTTTCTATTGATAACCTCAATCAAGATGAAGAAAGTTATTATGGCTCGTTAACTTTCAGGAATACTGGAACCGCAAATGGCGACGGACAAGATATCTCTACGTTTGTTATCAATTCAAATACAAACAATTTTTTTAGCTATAATACTACGTTTGGATCAAAAAGTAAATTAGATGCAGTTTTAGGTTCCAGCTATCAAAAGGTGACTACTAAATACAGTACACTTGAAGCAACAGATTTTCCAAGTGATGCCTATCAAAAGTTGGAAAGTGCAGCAACCAAAACTATAGCTACGAGCAACGAAAATGCCTACAGCTTTTTGTCTTACTTTTTTAGAGCTAACTATAAATACAATGACCGCTATCTGTTAGGCTTTAGTACAAGGATAGACGGTTCATCACGCTTTGGTGCTAATCATCGCTATGGTAGCTTCCCGGCAGGATCAATTGCCTGGATTTTAACAGAAGAAGAATGGATGAAGACTATTCCTGTGGTAAGTTTATTAAAACCAAGGGTGAGTTATGGTTTAACTGGTAATGCGGAAATTGGAAATTATTCTTCACTCAACTTATATAGTGGAACAGGTGCATATGGTGGATTACCGGGACAGATACCTTACCAGATTGCCAATCCAGATCTTACCTGGGAAAAGACTAAACAACTTGATATTGGTTTGGATGTAGGTATCTTAACGAACAGAATCACCGCTACCTTTGATTATTATAAAAAAAATACATCTAATTTATTGCTAAATGTACCTGTTCCAGAAACCAGTGGTTTTGATGTGAAAGTTGAAAACTTAGGTAAGCTGACCAATACAGGTTTTGAATTAGGTATTAATTCTGAGAACTTAACAGGAGCATTTAGATGGACCACAGCAATTAATGCGGCGGTTAATAAGAATAAGATAACTGATTTGGGAGGACAGATCTTAAATACAAATGAGATCAATGCAGCAGTTGCAGGTCAGCCAATAGGGGTTTTCTATTTGCCGGAATATGCTGGAGTAAATCCGCAAAATGGTGATGCGATATATTATCTAAACACCAAAAATGCAGATGGTACGCTGAACAGAACCACTACAAACGATATTAATCAGGCACAAAGAGTATATGCAGGAAATCCTAGTCCTAAGTATATCTATGGGATGAACAATACTTTTTCATATAAAAACTTTGACTTTGCAGTTTTTATTCAGGGCGTACAGGGGAATAAGATTTTTAATGGGGGTGGTCAGTATATGAGTGCCGAAGGATCAAATGGTTTTGATAACCAGACTATTGATCAGCTAAATTACTGGACTACACCTGGGCAGATCACTAATGTCCCTGAACCACGTTTAGGTTATGGAAATGGAGTAGGTAACTCTACCCGCTATCTTTCAAGTGGCTCTTATCTTCGTTTAAAAACACTGACGCTAGCCTATAATTTTCCTGCAAGCATTTTGAGCAAGATGAAATTAACCAAATTAAGGGTGTATACTTCTGCCCAGAATTTAGCTACGATAACAGGTTACAAAGGGTGGGATCCTGAGGTGAATGCAGATTATCAGTCAACAAACATAAATCAGGGCATCGATTTTTACTCGGCTCCGCAAGCCAGAGTGATTTCATTTGGTGTAAACATTGGCCTTTAATCCTTAAAAAGAAATATTATGAAAAAGACTTATATATATAACTTAATGCTGTTATCAGTTCTTGCAGTTTCGATGTTATCCTGTAAAAAGCCGCTGGATGTTAGCCCGAAAGATCAGGTAGAGCAATCAATGGCACTAAATACTTCTAAAGATGTGCAGGCCGCTCTGGTAGGAGCGTATTCTGATCTGGGAAGCAAAAACTTCTACGGGGGACGCGCATTTTTAATGCAGGATTTTTTGGCCAATACAAATGCGATCATTTGGACAGGAACATATGATGAATTGACTCAGATGATCAATAGAACTATTATCAAATCAAACCTTTTTGTAGAATATACCTGGAGAGATGGTTATAAAACTATCAATGATGTAAATAACGTAATCAGTGCCATTGCCAAGGTAGATGCAGATGATCAGGCCAGGGTAGAAGGTGAGGCTAAGTTCATACGCGGATCTGTTTACTTTGATTTGGTAAGAATCTACGGAAAGGCCTATAACGATGGCAACCCTGCAACTAATTTGGGTGTGCCTATTGTGCTTACGCCAACAAGTTCTATCACCTCAGATAGTTATGTGAGCCGTGCTACAGTTGCTGCAGTTTATCAGCAGGCAATAAAAGATCTTACTGATGCTGAAACTGCATTGCCAGAAACAAATGGTTTTTTTGCAACTAAATATGCTGCCGCAGGCATGCTTGCGAAATTATATCTGCAAATGGGAGACTATGCTTCGGCAGCCAGTGCGGCATCAAGGGTAATCAGTTCTGGTCAGTATTCAATGGCTGCAACTTTTGCGAAGGCATTTCCTACTGTACAGACAATAGGTGACCCTGCACAGGCAGGAACGAATACCGTGGAAGATGTTTTTGCCATGCAGGTGACTAACTTAACCGGATTCAATGGCTTCAACGAGTTCTACGCTTCGGCCTCATACGGAGGCCGGGGGGATGCTTCAATTGATCAGGATTGGATAGATGCTGCTTATGAAACAGGTGATACACGAAAAGATTTCTTTTATGACGACGGCGATATGTTTACATCAAAGTTTGCCGATCAGTTTGGTAATGTAGCGATCATCAGGCTGGCAGAAATGTACCTCATCAGGGCAGAAGCTAATTCACGCTTAAATTCTGCTGTAGGCGCTACTCCTTTAGAAGATCTGACAGTAGTTAGAAGCAGGGCTGGGTTAACTACTACTTCTGCTACAGTAGCTGATATTTTAACAGAAAGAAGCAGGGAGCTTGCTTTTGAAGGTTTCTCTTTAAATGATGCAAAGAGAACAGAAACCAATATAGGCTCTGTAGCCTGGAACTCCACTTCGCTGATCTTCCCTATTCCACAACGGGAAATGGATGCAAATAAAAATTTGGTACAGAATGAAGGGTATTAGGTAAATGCGTAAATAAACAAAAACAGGGAGTGCAATTAACTTGCGCTCCCTGTTTTTGTTTAAATGATTTAAATCAGGTTCCAGATAGGAATATGATTATTAAAGAGTTGTAATCTAATTAATTTGAAGAACCCGATTTTGTCTGATCATCTGTTTTTTCGTTTGCTTTAGCTTCTGCCTTGGCCTTTTTTCTAAAGAAGCCTCTTAACAGAAAGTTGTGCTGTAATGCTTCCATATTTTCATCCAGCTTTTTAGTGCTTGATTCCAGGTTAGTAACAGTATTCTTAAGTCTTGTACCTGTTTGCTCATCGTTTAATAGAACACCAACAGCATTTTTATCAGAGTTCAGCTTATCACTGGTCGTCTTCAAATTAGTAGTCATTTCTGAAGCGGATGCTGCAGTTTGCTGTAAGCTTTTTACTGCCTTTCTCAGGTTGCTGAAAACAATAGTATCTGTTAGCAGCTCATTGGTTAATGTACCTTTATTATTTAGTTTTGAAGTGTACTGAGATACTGCTGAGGTTACTCTGGCTGTACTGGCCGAAGCATTTTCAAGGTTAATGGTCATCTGCTGTAAACGTTGTGCCATTAATGAATCAGACAATAAAGTACCAAGCGTTCCTTTTCCTTTTACTATACCTGCACTTACCTGCTTAAAATCGGTAGTAATGGCAAGAATGTTTTTATTGTTTTCCTGGAGGGTTTTCATGATGTCTTCAGTACCCAATGCAGCCGCAACATCTAACCTGTCGCCATCTTCTACAATTGGAGTCTGTGTAGTACCACCAAGGATCTCTACCATTTTATTACCAATGAAACCTTCTGAACCTAGTTTAGCTAATGCATTTTTATGAATATACTGCTGGGAAGATTTTTCGATATGCATGGTTACTTCTACCTGTGCATTTCCGTAAAATGCAATTTTGCTTACTGTACCTATTTTTACGCCCGAAAAAAAGATATTGTTACCGGCAGCTATACCGTTTACATTGTTGAAAATTGCTTTAAGGGTAATAGTACTTACAAATCGTTTTTGTTTGCCGCCAAGTGTGAGTACACCCGCAATAAAGATAATGACCCCGATGAAGATGAATATACCTACTATTACTGACCTTTTGTTTTCTGAAGCGCTCATTTATTGTGTAAAGTTATAATTGTAAAAAGATTGAACACGAAGATCATCGCTGGCAAAGACTTCGTCGAAAGTTCCCTGAATAGCAAACTGTCCGTCCAGTAACATAGCAATTCTGTCGCCAGTTTCTTTGGCGCAGGTTAAATCATGCGTAATAATAATTGAAGTAGTTTTATATTTCTCCTGTACTTCATTGATCAGGTGGTTGATCTCGATACAGGTAATTGGGTCTAAACCAGCAGTAGGCTCATCATATAACATAATTTCTGGTCTCAGAATTAATGTACGGGCTATACCTATACGCTTGCGCTGACCACCGGATAATTCTGAAGGCATTTGTTCTATGGTTTGCAATAATCCAACAGCATCTAAAACGCTTTCTACTTCGTTATTGATCTGGCTGCGTTTTAATCCCCTTGAATTTCTTACCAATGGAAATTCAAGATTTTTGCGGACGGTCATACTATCGTACAAGGCACTATTTTGAAAAGAAAATCCTACTTTTAGCCTTAACTCCATTAATTCGCGGTTTTTCAATTCTGCTATTTCTTGTCCCAGAACGTTTACTTCGCCCTGATCGGGCAGGAGTAAACCTGAGATCACCTTAATCAATACCGATTTTCCAGTACCAGAACGTCCCAGTACCACCAGATTCTCTCCCTTGTAAACTTCAAGGTCTACACCTCTTAGTACTTCAAGATTTCCAAATGATTTCCGTAATCCTTTAATAGAGATTACAGGATTATTTTTGTCAATTAAATGCTGATCTTTTACCATGTCTGTTTAGCGGAAAGCATTTACAATGGAAACAATTACTATTTCTTCTACAAAGATCAGGAACATTGCCGCAACAACAGCTGAGTTGGCCGCTTTACCTACACCTTCAGTGCCTTTAGTAGAGTTATAACCGCAATAACAGCCTACTATACCAATGGTAAAGCCAAATACGGTTGATTTAAATGATGAACTGAACAGATCTAAAAAGCTAAGTGTATCAAATACCTGCGAAAAGAACATGACAAAGCTAGTCTGCTCATTGCTATGTACATTTAAGAATGAACCTAATAAGGCTACAAACGCAGTATACATTACCAATATAGGGATCATTAGTGTAGTAGCCAATACCCTGCTTACTACCAAGTATTTAAAGGGATTGGTTGCAGAAACCTCCATCGCATCTATCTGCTCTGTTACTTTCATTGATCCAAGTTCGGCGCCCATATTAGAGCCTACTTTACCGGCAGCAATTAAGGCTGTAACCAATGGAGCCAACGCTCTTACAATAGCAATAGAAACCAATGACGGAATCCAGGAAGTAGCTCCGAAATTGGCTAATGAAGGCCTGGACTGACTCGTAAATACCACACCTGTAATAAAACCTGTGAGTGAAATCAGTGGAAGAGAGTTAACGCCTACTTCATAACACTGATGAATAATCTCTTTGAATTCATAGGGAGGTAAAAACAGTTCCCTGAAAAAACGAAGTATAAATTGATAAATATGATAGATAGTGAAGAAAAAATCATCTACTTTTTTGGAGATCAAATATTTTTGTGGTGGGATATTCGGATTTTCTGCGTTTGGATCCATTCGTTATGATTAATGCGGACAAATATAGACCAAATCAAGATTATATTTATTCTATATTAGAAAGCAATAAAACACAAAAATTGTTTTTTTATTTTGTGCTGACTAAATATGCATTTTGGTCAAATGTAATACTTTCAGTATAATTGTAAGGGTTACCTTACTTTAAAATGACATAACAATGATGCGGTTGAGAGTGCAGCTGTTTTACATTTACAGTGTTAAATTTAGTTAAATTAAACCTATGTTAAAATTATTGAAATCTTTCCTCTTATTTGTTTCTTATCTGTTATGGTTTAATCTTTCTGGATATGCACAGGAAAAACCTCCATTCTGGGATGACGTACAAACCATTAAAGCATATGATAATATGTATGCCCCTCCCGCATCTCCAATATTATTTATAGGAAGCTCTTCTATACGGAAATGGATAGATTTCAATAAAACATTTGGTGCCTATAGGGTATTGAACCGTGCAATAGGCGGCGCAGTTATCAATGATGTAGACTTTTACCTGAATGATATTGTTTTTCCTTATCATCCAAAACAACTGATAATTTATGTTGGCGAAAATGACCTGATCAATGTCCCAGATGCAGAAACAGTATTTGCAGCTTTTAAAAAGCTTTACGGCGACCTCAGGGTTAAATTGCCGGTGGTACCTATCATCTATTTATCTATTAAAGGAAGTCCTTCGAGGATAAAATATCAGGAGAAGGCAAAAAAATCAAATCTGCTGATTGCCAATTTCATTAAAAGCGAAAAAAATATTGTATATCTGGATGTTTATCAGCCTATGCTGGATATAAAGGGTAACATGCAGCCAGCATTGTTTACCAGTGACATGCTGCATATGAATGCCTCCGGCTACAAAATATGGAACAAATTACTTATGCCTTACCTGCTCAAAGATTAGGAAATAAATTCTGAAGGTCTGGTTTGTTTAAAGATCAGATAGTCAAATGATAGTCTATTATAATATACATATTTATAAAGCAGGCTGAAATATGCACCATAGATCATCTGGAGAAAAACGTTGCTCCATTGCTCCAGAAGTGAAGAGCCAAAAATAAGTACCAGAATAAGCAGTGCCCCAAGTATTATAGCGTGACGAGTATATAATCCAAGCAATAGTAATATTCCTATTAGCAATTCCAGGATAGGTAAGAGATAGCTAAATGGCCGTACTAGCGATGCGGGTAAAATAGATGCGCTAAAAGATTCTGTCATCCAGTGACTAAATGCGTTCAATTTAGGTAAGCGTGCTAAACCATGTCCAAAAAAGCTCATTCCAATGGGTAAACGGGCTAAAAGATAACTGACATCTGCATTTTTCATAAAATTTGTTTTTGTTGTGCTGTTTTAATTAATTTGAGGATATAGGCCTGCTATTTTTCTTTAATAAAAATAATTCATTTATAAATATATAAGTAGGCCTTGAGTAACAAAGTACGGAAAATAAAAAAAGAGACATCTGGTCGATGTATTTCGTATGCTGGTCTATTATAGTTTTATTCTATTATTTATTTCGTTGATTTGAAGATGAGCAGGTTTTTCCGTAATGGATCTTATTTTAGTTATTTGATCAGTGTAACAATCTAATAGCAAAATCATATTAATTTATCTAAAATGTCAATGGCATGATATATGTTGTTACGTGTATTGATAGATTTGTTTAACAATTTTGTTAAATAATAATATTAAACAGATTTAATAAACAAAATGGCAGTAAGAGATACCGGAACTGAACAGCTAATCAAGGATACCGCTAAAAGGATTTTCTTTTCTGAGGGTAAGTTGCATGCAACTACTCAGGATATAGCTGATGCAGCCGGAGTGAACAGAACTTTAGTGCACTATTACTTTCGTTCCAGAGATATGTTATTTGAACAGGTAGTGCAGGATGGTAAAGATGAATTGCGCATTTTATTAGATTCTGTATTAACAGGCAATTATTCATTTAAAGTAAAGCTTAAAAAGATGATTGATGCTTTTATGAATGAAATCATAGCATATCCTTACCGGGAGCTTTTTGTGATCACCGAAGAAAAACGACACAGTGAAATACAATCCGATGAAAAACATGAGTCATTGATCAAGCCATTTTTAATAGAGGTTAAAGAAGAAATGATAAAGGGAAATATTAAAATGATGGATCCCAGGCAATTTATGATGAACATGTTTTCCTTAATGGCCTATCCTATATTGTCTGCTTCTTTGCAAAAGAGTGTTTTAAGAATAAGTGATACAGAATTTACAAAGCTGATGAAACAAAGAAAGCAGATAATTTTTGAAATGTTATATATCAGCCCTGCATAAGACAATGACCCGTTACGATAAATAAACCGTATACTATTATATAACCCGAGTGTTCAGAATTAAATAGAAATATGAAATCATCATGAGCTTACAATTAACGAATCCTAACGAAGCTCATGATAGCTTCACGACCTTAAAAAATCAATACAAACTAATGAAAACAACAATGCAGATTGGGCTCCTGTTCCTTTCAGGATTAACCCTCGCCTCATGCGGCAATAGTAAAGACAAGGCAGCAGCTGCCGCAGCAGCAGCCAACCAGGTAAAAGAATACAAGGTATTGGATATACAACCCCGTTCTGCCACTTTAAATACTGATTTTCCTGCGAGTATCCAGGGACAGCAGAATATTGAAGTAAGACCACGGATAGAAGGTTATATTGAGAAGATATATGTAGATGAGGGCGCTGTGGTTAAAGCCGGTCAGCCTTTGTTTAAGATCAATGATCCTCAATATGAGCAAGCAGTAAGAACAGCAGAAGCTGGGATTAAAACTGCACAGGCTCAGTTAAGCACTGCAAAACTGGCTGTGGTGAAAGTAAAACCATTAGTAGATAAAGAAATTGTAAGTAAATATGAGCTGGAATCAGCACAATATAGTTACGATTCTGCACTGGCATCTTTGGCCACTGCTAAAGCGGCTATGGTGAATGCTAAGGTTAATTTAAGCTATACCCTGGTA
>Ga0233344_1000149_pt1 | contig 13342 bp, 11 predicted proteins | sample GEONDECOMP281_FD_180697 | JGI IMG/M metagenome (GOLD analysis project Ga0233344, IMG submission 180697) | Leaf litter microbial communities from Shasta-Trinity National Forest, California, United States - GEON-DECOMP-281 | ecosystem: Environmental > Terrestrial > Plant litter > Unclassified...
ATCTCATTTTCTGCAGGAGTACCCACCGTGATACGCAGGCAGCCTTCACATAAGCTCACCTTTGAACGATCGCGGATAATAATTCCCTGCTCTACCAGGGCATTATAAGTTCCTGCAGCATCTTCCACTTCAATCAATATAAAGTTTGCATCTGATGGATATACCTTTTTGACCATAGAAAGCGCCAATAGTTTAGTGCTTAACAGTTCTCTTTCAGCAACAATCACCTTAATCCATTCATTTACCTGCGCCACATTTTGAAGGGCAGCTAAGGCAAGGTCTTGTGTAGACTGGCTAATGTTGTAAGGTGCTTTTACCTTATTCATAATATCGATCACGATGCTGGAAGCAAAAGCCATCCCTAAACGTAATCCTGCCAGGCCCCATGCTTTAGAAAAAGTTTGCAGGATCACCAGATGCGGGTATTCTGTTAGTTCCTGTATAAAAGTACGCTGCTTGGCGAAGTTGATATAAGCTTCATCAATCACTACCAAACCTTTAAAATTTGCAAGAACAGTTTCAATATCTGTACGGACTATAGAATTACCAGTTGGGTTATTTGGAGAGCAGATAAAGATCAGCTTAGTATTTTCATCTATCGCTTCTGCAATTCCATCCAGGTCTAACTGGAAATTAGGCAGTAAATTTACTTTACGAACTTCCACATCATTGATGTTTGCAGACACTTCATACATACCGTAAGTTGGCGGCAAAATGATCACATTGTCTTTTCCGGGATTACAAAAAGCACGGTAAAGAAGATCGATCGCTTCATCACTGCCATTACCTAAAAAGGTATTTTCTATAGGCACCCCTTTTATTTTACTTAGTGCATCTTTAAGATCCAATTGTAAAGGATCAGGATAACGGTTAAAGTTTTCGGGCAGGGGAGAACCGAAACTGTTTTCATTGGCATCTAAATATACGCTCGCCTGACCTTTGTATTCATCCCTTGCGGTAGAATAGGGGCGAAGGTTTTTAATATTTTCGCGTTGTAAGTTCTTAATATCCATCTGATGATTTTAAACGAATAGTGATTGCATTTTTGTGTGCCTGTAAACCTTCGGCTTCGGCTAATATCTCTACTGTAGGGCCTATGGCGGTTAAACCTGCAGGACTAATATGCTGAAAAGTGATCTTTTTAATAAAAGAATCTATAGAAACACCTGAATATGCTTTAGCAAAACCACTGGTAGGTAAAGTATGGTTGGTACCGGAGGCATAATCGCCGGCACTTTCCGGGGTGAGGTTACCAAGAAAAACAGAACCTGCATTGCTGATCAATGGTATCAGTTCTTTAAATTTATCTGTAGCCAGAATTAAATGTTCCGGAGCATATACATTGCTAAACTCCATGCCCTGTACTGCATTTTCTACCAGTACTGCATAGGAATTTTCTATTGCCTGTGCGGCAATAACTTCCCGTGGCAACGCTTTTAACTGAATTTCTACCTCTTTTAAAGTAGCTGTAATGATCGCAGCAGAAGTAGAAACCAAGATCGCCTGGCTATCTGCTCCATGCTCTGATTGCGCCAGCAGATCTGCAGCAATAAAAGCAGGGTTGGCAGTTTCATCGGCAAATACTAAAACCTCCGAAGGGCCCGCAGGCATATCAATGGCTGTCATACCAGATGACAATACCAGCTGTTTTGCCTGGGTTACATAGCGGTTTCCGGGGCCAAAGATCTTATATACTTTAGGCAGGCTTTCTGTACCAAAAGCCATAGCGGCAATAGCTTGTGCACCACCAACCAGATAAATCCTTTCTATACCCAGTAATAAGGCGCAATAGGCCAGGTAACAATTGGTCTTCCCATCTTTTTGAGGGGGTGAACACACTACTATTTCTTTACATCCGGCCAGTATTGCAGGGATGCCCAGCATTAAAAAAGTACTGGGTAATACGGCGGTTCCGCCGGGGATGTAAAGGCCTACACGTTCTATTGGTCTGGATTCGCGCCAGCAGGTAACACCCGGCATGGTTTCAACAGCAGTCTCTTTATACAACTGGGCAGCATGGAATTTTTTGATATTGGCATGTGCCGTATCAATGGCATTTTTTGCATCCTCAGGAATACCAGCCGCTATCTTTTCAATTTCTGCTCTATCGATGAAAAGCTGTTCCAGGTTTACCTTATCAAAGGCTAAAGCATAATCCAGCAGGGCTTTATCACCCTCTGTTTTTACACGCGCTATGATGTCTTTTACCTTGTCTGTGATCGCAGCATCATCAGATAGTTGTCTCAAACAGAGGTCTTCAATATTTTGTTTTGATAAATCAGTATAACTGTAGGTCTTCAATTTTTTATGTTTTTACGTTAAAAACAATTAACGTTATTTATAACAATTGGTTAATAAAGAGCTATTAAGAGATGATCTTTTCTATCGGCATCACTACAATTCCTTCGGCACCTGCAGCTTTAAGGCTGTTGATTTTTTCCCAGAAATCCTGTTCTGCAATAACGGAGTGTACAGCCACCCATCCTTCTTCAAAAAGAGGAACTATTGTTGGGCTTTTAACACCCGGCAATAAGCTCACCACTTTATCCAGATTAGTTTTGGCTACATTTAATACCACATATTTTGTTGCTTTGGCATGTAATACCGAACGGATCCTCTGCAATAGTTCAATAACGTCCTCATTTAATTCTATACCGTTGTTGCCGATCAGTACAGCCTCAGATTTCATCACCTCAGCAAATGGTTTTAATCCATTACTTTTTAGGGTACCGCCTGTAGAAACAATATCGCAGATCGCATCACTTAATCCTAGTCCGGGACCAATTTCTACAGAACCAGAAATAGTACGTACGATTGAATTTACGTTGTTTTCTTTAAGGAATTTTTCCAGGATAACGGGATAGGAAGTAGCAATAGCTTTTCCTTCCAGACCACTGATGTCTGTGATGTCGCTTTCATTAGGAATAGCAATCTTCAGCGTACATTTTCCGAAGCCTAATTTTTGAAGATAGTTAACATTGGCATTTACTTCGGTGATTACATTTTCACCTACAATACCCAGATCGGCAATGCCATCCTGAACATATTCAGGAATATCATCGTCACGCAGGAATAAAATCTCTAGAGGGAAATTAGTTACAGTTGATATCAGTGAGCTTTTGTAGTTTTCGAATGTTAAACCACAATTTTTAAGTATTTCTACAGATTTTTCGTTTAGCCTGCCAGATTTCTGGATAGCAATTTTTAGAGTTTTCAATTGATTGAAATTATTGAATGAAACATGAAAATAATTCGGAACTAGTTTTGATTACAAAACATTACATATCTATCGCCACAACTGGCGATGGTACAAATGTAAGTGATGGTTCAAGTGTTTGTTCATTTATTTTGTCTCTATTCAATAAAGCTATGCTTATTGAGGTGTGCAAATATATCGATAGAAATGATAAATCAAAAAAATATGGCATTTTATTTGAGTAGGCCTGCTCAGATTACACTATTAAAAACACAGATTCTTTTAAACTCAATACGTTTTGAAAAAAATATTTTGCCTGCTAATTCCCTTTTGTCTCTTCTTATCTGCCTGTAACTGGTTCAGGACTACTCCGGAGGTAGGTAAGATCTTGTCCGAACATTTCAAAGATAAGCTGTACAAAGAATTTGATACGGCAGCATATAATGTCGTTTTTAATCGCCATTTTGACTCTTTACAGTCCTCATTGAACAATTCTAAGGTTATTGGAATATATTATTCAAATAATGATTTAAGAACTCAGCTGGTTAGCCGTTTTTTTATCAATGGTGGATTAGATACCCTCAAAAATTATATCAATAACAGTACTGAGCATGGCTATAACCCTGATATATTTGGTTCCAGGAAATTAGAGGAGACTTTAACAAGACTGTCGGCCAATAAATTTCATGCTATTGAAGAGGTGTACGCTGCAGTAGCAGATCTGGAACTTTATAGCGCTTCATCGCTGCTTAAGTATGATTCGTTTGTTGAATATGGCAGTATTAACCCTAAAATGCTGCTGAGCAGATATTATGTCAGTACAAAAAGGCCAGACAATGCCAGCATGGACAAAGTTTTAGAAAATAAAGATGTTGTTCAGCTATTAAGGGATATTCAGCCGAAAAGCGATAATTATAAGGCATTGCAGCGCACCTTGGTTAGCCTGCAAAAAGATCCTGCACGAAACGCAGCAGCGATCAGGACCATCCTGGTAAACATGGAAAGGCTGAGGTGGAAGATTCCGGGGATAGGAGATGAATATGTAGAAGTGAATATTCCTGATTTTTCCCTTACCTGGTTTAATAAACAGGATACCGTTATCCACATGAAAGTTTGTGTAGGCGGAAGGCGCGAGGAAGGTTATGAAGATAAAATGAAAGTTTACCAGGCCAGTCAGGATCTGGATGATAAGCCTAAAAACCATCAGACGCCTATTTTACTGAGCACATTTAACGCAATACAGGCAAACCCGGTATGGAATATACCAGTGAGCATAGCGCAGGGTGAAATTTATAATCAGGCCATGCGTGATCCTTACTATTTGTCGAACAGTAACATGAAGGTTTATTATAAAGGAAAGCCGGTGGCTGATCCTGATACTATCCAATGGAACAAATATTCGCGTACACATTTACCTTTCGAATTTAAACAAGGCTCGGGAGCAGGTAATGCTTTGGGCAAATTCAAATTTATCTTTGACAATGGTTCCAGCATTTACTTGCATGATACGAACAATAAATCTGCTTTTAATTCTTCTAACCGTGCCATCAGTCATGGTTGTGTGCGGGTAGAAAAACCTTTGGAATTTGCTGAAAAGCTGGTTAACAGTAAAGAGGAGTTTGATCAGCTGCGCATGGAAGTGAATCTACCACCGCTTGATACTACCAAAATGGATGTCTATAAAAAGAAACTGGCAAAAAAGGCGGATACTGTAAATGTATTTCAGCTGAAGCCAAAATGGTTTGGCACCAGGAAGAACATCGCTATATTTATCAATTACAGAACAGCCTGGCTGCAGGATGGAGGTATTGAATACCGCAGTGATATTTATGGTTTAGATGAAACCCTTTATGGAGCAATGAAAAAATTCAGATAAAATTTCTACCTTTGGTTTTTAATGAATTTCCTCTACCCAGGTTTTCTTTTTTCTCTGCTGGCGGTAGCCATTCCAATCCTTATTCATTTATTTAATTTCCGTAAATTTAAAAAAGTATATTTTAGTAATGTACAGTTTTTAAAGGCGGTAAAGGAGCAGCAATCCTCCAGAGAAGAGCTGCGTAACCTGCTGATTCTTTGCAGCCGTATCCTTGCCATTGTATTTCTTGTGCTCGCTTTTGCACGGCCATACTTGTATTCCGGTTCGGTTACAGATCTTAAAGCTGGGAACCTGGTGAACATCTATATCGATAACTCCTACAGTATGGAGGCCGTGAATAAAGATGGCTCTTTATTGGATGAAGCCAAAAGGAAAGCAAAGGAGATCATAAAGCAGTTTTCGCCCAATGACAGGTTCCAGCTTACAACGAATGATTTTGAAGGCAGGCATCAGCGTTTGGCTGATGCAGAAGAATTGGCTAATCTGATCGATGAAATAAAGATCTCTCCCGCACAGCGTACTTTACAGCAGGTGATCAACCGGCAAAATGCGATAAATGGAGGGAAAAGAAATAGGCTTGATTATATCCTGTCAGATTTTCAGCGTCAGTTTGCGGGAAAGTCGCTGATTACCACAGATCCCACTGTTCCTGTCGTCCTGCTGCAATTCAATTCAAATACACTCCCTAATATTGCCATAGATAGCCTTTGGTCTTTATCGCCTGCTCATCAGCCCGGCGGACAAGAAAAGCTGGTGGTAAAACTGCATAATTATGGTGAAGAGGCCAGTACTGGTATTCCGGTAAAGCTGCTGGTAAATAATCAGCAAAAAGCATTGGCCCGGCTCAATATTCCTGCTGGCAAATCTGTAACAGATACCCTCACTTTTAGCGGACTTTCTGCAGGATGGCAAAAAGGAGAAATTACCATTAAAGATTTTCCGATAACTTTTGACGATCAGCTGAATTTCACTTTCAACGTAAATAAGGGAATGAATATTCTGCACATCAGCGGAGATCCGGCAGAAAAACATATCAGCTCACTCTTTTCCGCAGATAGCTATTTTAGGCTCACCACCATGCTTGAATCAAATATCAGCTATGCTGCTTTTTCTGGCTATGACCTGCTGATCCTTTCTCAATTGAAAACCCCTTCCAGTGGCTTAGCTCAGCAGTTAAAGAGTTATATGCTCAATGGCGGTACAGTATTGATCTTTCCAGATCTGGAGGTTAACCCGACTGCGATGTCTTCTTTCCTGCGCGATCTATCTGTTCCCGGGGATGTAACATTAAGTCATGATACGGCTACGGTTAGTACCATTGATTTAAAGAGTAACCTTTTTAATGATGTGTTTGAGGAAGTCCCTGTTAAGCTGGACCTTCCAAAAGTAAACCGCTATTTTATTTACTCGAAGAGTAACGCTGGGGAAGATATTATGGAAATGCCTGCCGGGCGACCTTTTTTTAGCCGTTATCGCATAGGGGCAGGGCAACTTTACCTTTCTGCCACTTCTTTAAAACCAGAAGACAGTAACCTGCCGCTGCATCCTGTTTTTGTACCCTTATTGTACAAGATTGCTTTTACCAGCAAAACGGAGCAGCCTCTATATTATACGATAGGACATTCCCTTCTTTCTATTCCTCAGTTAAGCCTAAGCCCTAACCAGTCCCTGCGACTAATTTCAGGTACACAGGAAGTTATACCAGAAATCAGGCAAACGCCTGGTAAAACATTACTTTATATTGCTGATCAGATTCATGCTGCAGGATTCTACAAATTGTATAAAGCAGATTCATTAGTGAGTACTTATGCTTTTAACGAGAGCCGTGCAGAATCTGATATGCATTATGCCAATGATCAGGACCTTAAACAAGTTCTGAAGGGCAAAAATTTAGTAATTGCCAGTTCCAGGGGTAATTTATCTCCCGCCGCTGTGGAAAATAACCACACAGAGTTATGGAAACTTTGTCTAGTTTTGTGTGCTGTTTTTTTAGCGATGGAAGTCCTATTGATTCGATTTTTTAACCAGAAAAATATATAAAACATGAACCTTCTCCTCACAGGCGTAATCATTGCCGACCCAAATAGCGAGTTTAATCATAAAAATTGTGATGTTCGTGTGGTACAGGGAAAGATCGTTGAAATTGGCAGCGCATTAAAACCAAAAAAAGATGAAGAGCTGATCGACGGTAAGGGTGCTTTTTTGGCCCCCGGTTTTTTTGACCTGAACTGTTCTATCGGGGATCCCGGATTTGAGACCAAAGAAGATATCCAAACAGCAACTGCTGCGGCACAGGCTGGTGGTTTTACCGGACTGGCAGTTCTTCCGCATACCAAACCTGTAGTGCATTCTAAAGCAGAGGTAGAATACATCATTAACAAGGCAAAAAATAATCTGGTAGATGTATATCCGCTAGGTGCCATTAGCCATGATCTGGAAGGTAAAGAATTGGCCGAACTTTTTGACATGCAAAAAGCAGGAGCCATTGCCTTTACCGATGGTAATAAGCCGATCACAGATGATGGCTTTATGAGTCGCGCTTTACAATATGCAAAAGGAATCAACGGTCTGCTGATCGTTTATCCGGAAAATAAATCTGTTGCGGGAAAAACACAGATCAATGAGAGCAAGACCAGCGTGTTATTAGGAATGAAGGGAATGCCAGCACTGGCAGAAGAGATGCATATCTCCAGGGATATTTTCCTGGCCACATACCATAATGCTCCGGTACATATTAGTAATATATCAACCGCAGGATCTGTATCGCTGATTAAAAAAGCAAAAAAAGATGGGATAAAGATTTCCTGCGATGTTGCTGCACACCACCTTGTTTTTACAGAAGAGCTGCTGAATGATTTCGACAGCAACTATAAAGTAAAACCGCCATTGCGCGGCAAAACTGATAACAGGGCTTTACTTGCAGGATTAAGAGACGGGACAATTGATGCGATATCTTCACAGCACCGCCCGCATGAGCCAGAATTTAAGGATGTAGAATTTGAGATCGCCGCTTATGGCATCATCGCTTTACAGACGGTATTACCGCTGCTGGTTAAAGCCGGACTGGATGCTTCGCAAATTGCAGAAAAGCTTTCTGTTAATCCGAGGAAATTGCTTAACTTAACTGTACCCGTTATCGCAGAGGGAGAACAGGCTAATTTTACACTATTTAATTTAACTGAAAAGTGGGAGTACAACAGACAAAATAACTTCTCTAAATCCCGCAATACCCCATTATTAAATCAAACCCTAACCGGGAAAGTTCAACTCGTTTACAATAACAATCAATTTCAAGTATATGGATAGTAAAGTAGAAAGCGCTCTTGTCGCCTCCTTAGATAAATTTGCAGTAATATCAGGTAATGATTCTCTTAAACTGGAGCAGGACCTGACAGACGTTTTCAACAAAGATCTGGGTTTCCTGGAAAAAGTAGAGGAGTTTGATGAGGTATTTGATGAACATCCTGCATTTGATGAATTGAGAGAAGTATTTTTTGATCTGCTGATGATCAACTTTTTTGCCAGTGATATTAAGAAACTGGAAGAAGATTATCTGGATACTGATGAGTGGGCAAATATTGAAGAGGATACGATTGACCGTGGAACAGAATTATTGAACCTGCTGTTATACATCAACGAATGCCATGATGAACAGATCAAACCAGAACTGGGAGATTTCTTAAGAGAATTCCTTTTGGTGGAAGAAGATGAATTTCAGGATGAGTTTCATATTTATGAAGATCTGATCAGCAATCAGCAGCTGGCTGATAGCAGTATCGAAGATATCTGCAGCCACAAAGGGATGATCGATCTTGGAGAAGAAATGGAAGAATTATTTGTTCCTTTCATGAGCTTCTTTAATCAGCCAAAGGCTAATGAGCAGGCATTTAAAGACCTGGAAGAATTTAGTGCCAATAAAGAATTTGATACTGCAGTGTACGCACTGATCGCCGTTTTCAACGAGAAAAACTAAGGTTTTTATGGAACAACAACTTAAAGAATTAGAGATTAAGCCCAATAAACTGGCTTTCCAGGTTGCACTTGCCTTTTCTCTTTATACTTTGGCATTAATTTATTTGTTTAAGGCATTGGGGATTGATACCCAGGTAGAAAATGTAAAACCTTTGACAAAATTTATCAGTTCCCTTTTGTCTTATGGCCCGTTGGTCATGGCCATTATTTATACGCAGATGCGCCATAGGGAAGAACTGGGTGGATATATGAGCTTTGGAAGGGCTTTTTCTACAGGTTTCAGGGTAGGAGCTACAGCTGGTTTATTCATCGGATTATTAATGATCCTGTATTATAAAGTACTGGACCGTCCGGCATTGGACCATCTGATTGATATTTCTGTGAGTGCAGCAGAAAAAATGAACAATCCTGAGCAGTCTGTAAAAGGCGTGCACATGATGGAACCTTATATGGGGATATTCATTGCTTTCGGCGCTGCCATTTCTTATACCATTTATGGATTGATCATTGGTCTGATTGGTGCCTTTGTGTTTAAAAAAGTACCCCCCTTAACTTTGGGAGAGTAAGTTTCCTTTTTAAGATAAATTTTATAACGTGCAGGTTTTCTCATTTTAATTGACAAAATTTGCACGTTATTTTTAAGCATTTAATACCAGCATGGATATTTCTGTTGTCGTTCCCTTATATAATGAAGAAGAATCACTGCCCGAACTCACTTCCTGGATAGCCAGAGTGATGTCGGAAAACCGCTTTACGTATGAAATTCTGTTCGTAGATGATGGTAGTACCGATACTTCATGGCAGGTGATCGAAGAGTTAAAAACTACTTATCCGGCAGTAAAAGGAATTAAATTCAGACGTAATTATGGGAAATCAGCTGCACTGAATGTGGCTTTTGAGGCTGCACAGGGCGATGTGATCATTACAATGGATGCAGATCTGCAGGATAGCCCTGATGAAATACCAGAATTATACCGCAGGATCAGGGAAGAGAAACTGGATATTATTTCTGGCTGGAAGAAAAAACGCTACGATCCGATCACTAAAACTATTCCTACTAAACTATTTAATGCGGCTACCCGTAAGATGTCTGGTATTCAGCTCAACGACTTCAATTGTGGTTTAAAAGCTTACCGCAGTGATGTAATTAAAACGATAGAGGTTTACGGAGAAATGCACCGTTATATTCCTGTGATCGCTAAATGGGCTGGATTTAAACAGATTGGTGAACAGGTAGTTGAACACCGTGCAAGAAAATATGGCGTAACAAAATTCGGCTTTAGCCGGTTTATCAATGGCTTTTTAGATTTGCTGTCTATATTTTTTGTAGGCAAGTTTGGCAAAAGACCAATGCACTTTTTTGGTTCCATGGGCGTATTGAGCTTTCTTGTTGGAACGATCATGGCTTTATGGATCATTGGAGAAAAACTGTATCATATTTCTATGAACCTGCCCATTAAAAGGGAGATCACAGCTCAGCCTGGTTTCTATATTGCGTTGGTAGCTATTATACTGGGCTCTCAGTTGTTTCTTACAGGGTTTGTGGCCGAACTGGTTACCCGTAATGCATCAGAACGCAATCAATATTTGATAGAAAAAGAAATACTGTAAACCATGTTTTTCTCTATTATTATTCCTCTATACAACAGGCCTCAGGAAATTGACGAACTGCTGGCTACGCTATGCCTGCAAACCTATATCCAATTTGAAGTGCTGGTCATTGAAGATGGATCTTCACAGCTGGCAGAAGAGATGGTAAGGGGATATGAAGACCGCCTGAATATCAGGTATTTTTATAAAGAAAATGCCGGTCAGGGTTTTGCGCGGAACTATGGTTTTGAAAGGGCAAAAGGAGATTATTTTGTTATTTTTGATTCTGATTGCCTGATTCCGGAAGATTACCTGGAGATCGTGAAAAACTATCTCGATCATCATTATTTGGATGCCTATGGCGGGCCTGATGCTGCACATGAAAGTTTTACGGCTGTACAGAAGGCAATCAGCTATGGAATGACCTCTATATTTACTACAGGCGGAATAAGAGGAAATAAGACCCATGTAGGTAAATTTCATCCCCGAAGTTTTAATATGGGTGTTTCCAGAGAAGTTTGGGAAAAGGTAGGTGGTTTTAAGATTACCCGGTTGGGAGAGGATATTGAATATAGTATCCGTATTCAGGATAATAATTTTAAAACAGGACTTATTCCGGGAGCTATCGTTTTTCATAAAAGAAGAACAAGCCTGATCCAGTTTTATAAACAGATTCATTTTTTCGGCCGTGCAAGGATTAATATTTATAAACATTTTCCTGCTGAATTAAAACTTGTTCATTTCTTCCCTGCAGCATTCACATTGGGCATATTATTAGTGCTGGTACTGAATATTTTCAGTCTTCCACTGGCATATACTGGTAATGTATTCCTTTTGGTATACTTTATGTTGATATTTTTTCATTCCCTAATCCTTAATCGATCATTAAAAGTTGCATTTTTGAGCATTATATCCTCATTTATTCAATTGACCGCTTATGGGCTTGGATTTATACAGGATTTTTTAAAGCGAATAGTACTTAAACAACTATGATAAATTTTTTAAAAGAGACCACCTTTACCGTTAATGAAGTCATGGGCAGGGCATGGGATGTTACTAAACGACATTACTTCTCCATTGCTACGCTATGCTTTTTGATGTTCATTACCTCTAATGCTTCGGGATTAATGGCTTTTTTAATAAAAGACGTTAACATGGGGCTCAGCTTGTTGATGGCCTTCTTTTTCATTATGATGTATTTTACGATCAATTTATCACTGCTCAAATATATTTTTCATTTGCTGGACGATGAAGAGAACGATGTAAGTATTGTAAGTACACTTCCTACCCGTCAGCAGATCATTCGGTTTATGGTCAGCATGCTTTATTTTATGCTGGTGATCATTGGGGTTTATCTGGTTGTAATCCTGGTAGCCTTTCCTTTTATCTATACCGGAATTCCTATGAAACTCATTACCAATGTGGCTATTGCTATAGGTATTGTGGCTATTTTTATCACCTGGGTACGTATTTCTTTCTTTCCATTTTTTATCATCGATAAAAATCAGCCTCCTTTTGGATCGCTGAAGTTTAGCCTGGCCATTACCAAGGGGAATTTTACTAAAATATTGCTGCTCTTGTTAGTGCTGGGGGGCTTTTATGTCTTAAGTTTATGTCTGGTTGCTTTTAAATTGCCAGTTATCGCATTCTGTGTCAACATTCTCAGTTCGTTTATCATTGTTCCTTTATCCAGTGTAGCGCTCACTATCGCTTACCGGAAAATGATGAGTGAGTACGAGGGAGATGATGAGCCGGATATTATTCACAACATAGTTTAATATTTATGGGATTAAAAGCGGCATTAAGTAAACCGTTTGCTGCCTTTGTTGTTAGAGGGGTAGCCCGATGGAAAAAAGATGCAGTGGCGGCACAGAAGGAAACACTCCATGAGCTGATAAATGCAGCAAAAGACACTCTTTTTGGTAAAGACCATCATTTTTCTGAGATTAAAGATTACGAAGATTTTAAGCGTTTGGTTCCTGTAAGAGATTACGAAGAATTGAGGCCTTATATTGATCGGGTAGTAGCCGGTGAAGAGAATATACTGTGGAAGGGTAAGCCTGCATATTTCGCGAAAACTTCCGGTACAACTTCGGGGGCAAAATATATTCCTATTTCAAAGGAGTCTATGCCAGAGCATATTAAAGCGGCAAGGAATGCCCTGCTTACTTATGTACACGAAACAGGAAATGCTGATTTTGTAAACGGGAAAATGATCTTTTTGCAGGGAAGTCCTGTGATGACAGAGAAACATGGTATAAAAACAGGTCGTTTATCTGGCATTGTAGCCAATCTGGTGCCTGCTTATTTACAAAAGAACAGGCTGCCATCCTACACTACCAATTGTATTGAAGACTGGGAAGAGAAGGTGGCTGCTATTGTAGAAGAAACCTACCATGAAGATATGACACTTATTTCTGGCATCCCGCCATGGGTACAGATGTATTTTGACCGTCTGATAGAAAAATCCGGAGGCAAACAGATCAAAGATATCTTCAAGAACTTTCAGCTTTTTGTTTATGGGGGGGTGAATTATGAGCCTTACCGGGCGAAGATAGAAGCTTGTATAGGCAGAAAGATCGATACGATAGAAACTTATCCCGCTTCGGAAGGTTTTATCGCTTATCAGGATAGTCAGCAGGACAAAAGTTTGCTGTTATTGGCTAAAGCAGGCATGTTTTATGAATTTATTCCGGCCGATGAGTACT
>Ga0233344_1000150_pt1 | contig 13341 bp, 11 predicted proteins | sample GEONDECOMP281_FD_180697 | JGI IMG/M metagenome (GOLD analysis project Ga0233344, IMG submission 180697) | Leaf litter microbial communities from Shasta-Trinity National Forest, California, United States - GEON-DECOMP-281 | ecosystem: Environmental > Terrestrial > Plant litter > Unclassified...
ATCTGCTGGGTATTGAATGTGATGGGGAAGCATATGGACAGGCTAAATCAGCTCGTGACAGAGATCGTTTACGCAGTCAGGTGCTGGAAACTATAGGCTGGAAGATTTATAAAGTATGGAGTACAGAATGGTACAGAAATCCTGAAAGGGAGTTGCAGCGCTTGCTGGAGGCAGTGGAGAAAGCTAAAGAGCAAGCCTCTTTGAATGATCTGGTAGAAGAAGAACTGCTCGAAGATTCAAATTCTTTATTCCGTGAAGAAAAGGTTCCGGTTGTTGTACCTTTTTATGAACAGGCGGCTTTGCCTGCTGACTTGGCCGATCATGAATTACATCTATTATCATTTGATCAAATAGGAAAATGGATCGCACACGTGGTAGCTGTAGAAAGTCCTGTTCATTTCGAGGAAATGATCCGGAGGATAACCAGCGCAGCAGGTGTAAATATGAGTTCAAGAATTCGCTACACCGTTAACGCAGCTACAGATCATGCTGTTAACTTAAAATTAGTAGTAAAAAAAGAGGAGTTTTTATGGAATCCTGAAATGGAAGTTCCAGTGATCAGGGACAGGAGTAAGCTGCCGGCTGGTTCCAGGAAACTTGCTTATATCTCACCCGAAGAAATGAACCTGGCCATTAAAAAAGTGGTTGAAAATTCTATTGGTATCCAAACCGATGCGGCTGTCCCTTTGATTGCCAAATTATTTGGGTTTAACAGGTTAACGGAGGAAATAAGAAGGGATATCTTAGCTGTAATAGAGCAGGGGGTACAAAACGGGACAACACAAATAGATTCAGGAACCTTAAAGATGAGTTAAGTGCTTCGGGGCTGCTCACCTGTCCGGTAATTTAAATTTCGGTTAGTCTTCAAATAAATAGCCGCTGTAGGCAAGCCCTTTAGCTACACTTTGAAAGTTGTCTCCAGAATTGACAGGGATATGTGGAAACCGCGTTGTGAATAAATTCTTGATGGCTCGTACCATTGAAGTCCCACCGGTGAGGAAAAGGCTATCGATATCCTCTGGTTTGATATTGTTTTTTGCCATAAATTCATCCAGGTATACACTTATCTTATGGATATCCTTTTGAATAATCGTATCATATTGTGAGATAGAGATTTCTTCATCGATATCTATTCCCATTTTTGAGTAGGTGAATTTGGATAAGTCTGCTGCTGATAACTCAATCTTCGTTTTCTCAATAGACTGAAAAACAGAATAACCCAGGTTATTGTCTATGAGTGTAAGGAGGTTCTTAAACTTACGGTCGTTTTTAGAATAATAGTAATAATCTTCCAGGTCTTTTTTTATCCTGAGCCCGTTAAAAAAGTTCATCTGTTCCCAGGAACAGATATTTGCAAAAAGAGATACTGGAACCGTGAGTACTTTGCCGGGTGTAGCTTCATATAAAGTATTCTTGCCAAAGTATGGTGTTCCTCTGTCCCACATAAATGCAGAATCAAGACTGTCTCCTCCAATATAAATACCTCCGGTAGCCATCATATCATTTTTTCTATCCTTATTGCCCACTTTAGAAGGGTCAAGGATAAGATAAGTGAAGTCAGTTGTTCCGCCACCTAAATCTGCGACCAGTACATTTTCCTTCTTTTTAATGGTTTTTTCATAGGCGAAAGCAGCCCCAATAGGTTCAAACTGAAAACGTACCTCCTCAAAACCAGCAATTTCTGCAGCTTTATTAAGCCTGGTCTGTGCCAGTGTATCTTTCAGAGTACTATCGTCATCAAAAAAAACGGGTCTGCCAATGATTGCTCTCTTACAATCATAACCAATGATCTCATCTGCTTTATCTTTAAGATCTTTTAAGATCAGGGCCACAAGGTCTGATGCATTATATCTTTTATGATGGATCCTGGTTTCTATAAAACTGCTTCTGGAAAGTATCTGCTTGATCGATTTGATAAACCTTCCTTTCATTCCATCATTGAGGTAACCTGTGATCGCATGTTCACCAATCACATAATTTAATCCTTCGGCTGTGCTTTCTTGCGGAAAATAAATCAGGGAAGGAACGATAATGGTGGTTACAATTTCTTTTTTTTCTTCGTCATAAATGGATAGTGCAGAGTTGGTTGTTCCAAAATCGATTCCGTAAAGAAATTTGCTCATTGTAGCTGATAAGATAAGGGTAGGGATTTAATTTAAATGAGGCTGCGAATATATAAAAAAAAGTTAAACCTAAAGCAGTAAGCGGAAGCATGGAATAAGTTTTTTGGATATATTATTTCTTTAAGGAATCTTATTTTTATGTAGAAATAATTCCTCAATTTTACTCTATTTGGGAGTATTATTTATTTTTAAATCCCACTTTTATCAAAAATAATGTATTAATTTTATTACACTATTCAAATATAGAAAAAAAGATATGATCGCAATTGTTCTTTCATCAGTAGCTGGAAGCATTATTTTAGCAAGACTGCAGAGAAAAGGTCATAAATAACTGAAATAGTTATTTATTGGCACGTTATTTATTGGTCCTCAAATTTTGAGGACCAATTTTTTTTAATTTAAGCACTAATTAGTTCAATGACCATTCTAATGGGACCAGATCAGCTATTTTTTCCCAAGCCCAATAGCCTTCAAAAAAGAAGCCATTAGCAGGATCAGGAAGTCCTTTATTATCAATATTAATACTTTTAGGGAGCAGGTAAACGAAAGAACGCTCACCGGTGTAAAAATGACCGGCAGCTATATTGATATGGTAGCCCTGGTTTACAAATTCCTCCTGTTCTTCTTCATTCTTATAAATCACATATAAACAATCCTGGTAGCTTAAAGATACAGTATGCTGATCTGCTACGGTTAAAAGACTATCCATTACAATCGGCTGATCTTCTATAATAACCGGCTTCTTTATTTTGTGGTCATTTACCAGTCCCTGCATGGGCCGGTTAAGTACTTTAAAAACCATAAAACCTTCCTTTTTTACCTTATGATCATATACAGCCCTTAAAAAGTGTGTTACTGATCCCATATAAGCAGTCTTTCTGTTCTTTGTCCATGTTTCATTCTCTTTTTTTGTGCCGGTCATTTCCATAAAAGAAGGGGAGCCCTGATAGCTTACAATATTGGTTTGGTTATCAAAAGTAAAATCATTGAGTAGATACTCTAGTTTGTAGCCAAGCGCTTTATTTTGTATGACCAGTAACTCATCTGCACTTGCAGTCAGTATTTTTGTTTCTTTATCAAATTTGAAATAGATCACTTCAGGATTTACGATGTCGCAATAGGCAGCATTGTGCGATTGACCAAGGAAATATTTTTTGAAGATCTGCTGGTATTTTGCGCGATCCTTATCTTTAATGGAGTGTATAATTACTTCTTTTAGCTGCTGATCATTCGGTTTGAGCTGAATATCCAGCGATAAGGACTCTTCTGATATTTTTACCGACCTGATAAAGGGTAAATAGCCGATCATTTTAACCACCACTTCATATGTTCCGGGAGAGAGATGGTTGAATTGAAAATTGCCTTCAGTACTACAGGAAGTAATGCTTTTTGTTCCTGTTAAAAAGACTGTTGCACCTGGCATCGGAAGATTTGTTTCATCTTTTACTTTTCCGGAGATGGACAAGGTTTGCTGTGATTTTGCACCAAGAGTTAAAATGGAGAACAGCAGAATCAGGGTGAATCTATATTTCATTGGAGCGTGCTGAAGTGATTTAATTGTTGTTTACACAACAAAATAGCATTTCTGTTCCTGAATCTGAATAATTAAACAAAAATATTTAATTATTTACGTGTATGCCGGTATTGCAGAAAAATACTCACCAGTACCTGGTGCTCCAGGGTACTGGTGAATAGATGAATTTATTGTTTAGGCGCAGGCGCTTTTCCGATCAATTCCATAAACTGATCCAGTTTAGGTGTAATAATGATCTGTGTACGTCTGTTTTGTGCTTTTCCAGAATCAGTACCATTATCTGCGATAGGATTGAATTCTCCTCTGCCACCAGCAGTTAATCTTTTAGGATCAACATTATACGTAGTTTGTAAAGCCTGTACTACAGAAGAAGCTCTTAAAGCACTCAGATCCCAGTTGTTGCGGATATTAGGCATAGTAACCGGTACATTATCGGTATTACCTTCAATCAATACATCATAATTGTGGTAATCTGTAATGATTTTGGCAATTTTGCTTAGCGTTTGTCCTGCTTTATCAGAGATATCATAACTGCCGGATTTATACAGCATGTTATCAGAAAGGGAGATATAAACTACACCTTTTAATACTTTGATATCTACATCTTTAGTTTCATCAGCACTCAAAGAACGGGTTAAGTTAGTCGTTAATACCATATTCAATGAATCGCTGGTGTTTTTAACGTTAACCAAATGCTGGATGTATTTATTGGATGAATTGATCTCATCAACCAATTTAGAGATATTTACATTTCCCTGCCCGTTTGAACTCAAACATTTATCCAGAGAGGCCTGTAAAGCAGCAACATTAGCCCTCTCGCTTGCCAATTGTTCTTCTAAACTTTTTACCCTGGACTGAGAAGAAGACAATCCATTCTGGCTCTCCTGATATTTACCATTGAGATCATTATTCTTTGTTTGTAACTGGTTATAGTTGGATTGTAATTCACTAAATTTTTTATTGCTTACACAGCCCTGGGATAGCAGAACAACTGCTATAAGGGCTACAGGTAAAATTGATAGTTTCATGATGCTGATTTTTGTTTAATAATTATTGATATAAACGTAGAACATTGCACAGATCGTGCCACTAAGATTTAGTTTGTTTAATTTTTACGCAGTAATGTGATTTAAGATTAACCATTTAGCATTTAGTTTCTTTTGTCTCCAATAAAGTTTTATATTTGTAAGGTAAACTTATAAGTTTGCCTTATTAATCATGTCGAATAGCACACTTTCTTCAGCACTTCGTACAGTCACTTCCAGGCTGCAGAAAAGGCTGATCCAGCAAATGAAAACTGTAGACAATCTCTCGATGACCGAGGTGACCACACTTTCTAATTTATACCATAACGCATCGCTCTTTCCATCAGAGATGGCAGAAATGGTAAAAGTTAAAGCACAATCTATGTCGCAGATACTGAATCACCTGGAAGAATTAAACCTGATCACTAAAACACCATCGGCCCAGGACAAAAGAAAAGTATCGATCTCACTCAGCAGCCATGGCCGTGAAATGGTAGAACAGACCCGGGGCGAGCGTGATGAATGGTTAAGCAATGCTATTGAACATCATCTGTCTGCTGCAGAAAAAAAGCTGCTGGAACAAGCGGTAGTGCTGCTTGATAAACTGGTTGATTTCAAATCATGATCAACGCTTAATAGTAATTATTGTAACAAATAGTAGAAAACTAAGATGACAACAGCAATAAAGGAAGAAGCCGTTTCCTATCGGTTTATGCTGCCCCTGGTATTGGGCACTATGATGAATCCACTCAACTCTACCATGCTGGCCACAGCACTGGTGCCGCTTTGCATTTCTTTTAAGATCAGTGCCGGACAAGGAGCCATATTAATCACTTCCCTTTACGTTACTTCAACGATTGCCCAGCCATTAATGGGGAGGCTGGCTGATCTCTTTAGTGCAAAAAAAATCAATACGCTAGGTTTCGTCTTAGTGCTGATTGCCGCTTTAATTGGTGCATTTGCGCCCGTTTTTTCCTGGCTGATCGTTTCCAGGATCATTCTTGGTTTAGGCACCTCTGCTGCTTACCCCTCGGCAATGGCACTGATCAATAGAAAGTATGCAGACGAAGGTAAACCTGTTCCGGGTAATATTTTAGGCATAGTTGCGATATCCAGCCAGATGAGCATGGTACTAGGTCCGGTGCTTGGTGGTTTATTAACCCAATATCTTGGCTGGAAAGGGATCTTTTTTATCAACGTTCCCTGGGTAATCATTGCCATGTACTTCGCAAGGGCAATTCCTAATTATCCCGCGGCACCTGCCGATCCATCTTTAAGCCTGTTTAAAAAGCTGGATGTGCCGGGAATTATTCTCTTTAGTTCTTTCCTGCTTTCATTCATGTTTATGCTGATACAGCATGAATTTACCTGGTTGTTTATATTTCCTCCGGTTGTGCTCATGACCTTGCTGATCCTTTGGGAGCGTCATCAGGAGGCTCCATTTATTGATGTAAGGCTGCTGGCACATAAACCAGCATTATTAATGGTATATATCAGGACAATGGCTACAAGTTATATCTTATACCTGATGTTATACGCCCTGCCGCAATGGATTGAAGGAATTAAACAATTGCAGCCTGCAAAAACTGGCTTAATGATGCTTCCTGATTCTATCGTAGCTATTTTAGTGGGATTGCTGATCTCTAAAAGTACCAAACTGTTCAGGCAAAATCTATTGGGTGTAGTATTTATGATCATTACTTGTATCTGGATGTATTATCTGAATGTGGAGACGAGCATTCTGATGATTTTTATCATGACACTTATTTTAGGGGTAGCAGAAGGGCTCAACATGATCGCTAACCAGGCTTTACTGAATAGTGAGGCTCCGCTGGCCCAAAAAGGCGTTTCTTTTGGTTTATACAGAACATTCGGTTACCTGGGAGCCATTATATCCAGTACGCAGCTAAAAACATTGTTCCACACCGGTATAACAGATCAGAAATTTCATCAGCTCAGTTATACAGCATTGTTTTCCTGTCTCTTATTAGCGCTGATGCTGATCCCTTTATGGATCAGAAGGAAAAGTCTTATAGTCGCAACCTTACCTGCGGACTGATAAAGGTCACATGGCTTATTTTAACTGCGGTGCAAACAAAAAATTATGCCGTCTGTTTCTATAACAATGCAAGAATTCAGTGTACGCTTTTTATATAAAACAGTTACCGTAACGCCGCTAGATGAAGCTAATCATTTTATAGTGACGATGAATGGCGACGATGAAATTTATGGAATAGTTATTCCTGAATTGCTGGGGATCATTTATCCGATTGTTGATGCAGATCTGGGCTATGTATGGTATACAGATAGTGATATGAACATGGAACTGGTAGAATTTATAGGGCAAATGATTGAAGATAAACAAGGATGATACCGCAATGGCCATACCATCCTGAGAGTTTATCAGACCAGAACAACCAATCTGCTTCCTGCGGGAATTTCCTGGTTCCAGGCAATTTCAATGTCTTTCAACGCTGCTGTTACCGTATCAATTTTAAGTTTGCCTGCTGCAGCCAATAGAAACATCTCTGGCAATACTTCTTTGAACAGCTGGTCAATGATCTCATCCGGCAAACTGCCAAATCCTGAACCCACAATTTCAATATCCGAACTTCTTAATGTGCCAGACGATAACTGAATTTTATCACCCGCCATGCTGCCAACAGTTACCAAACGCAGTTTGTGTGTAGCCTTGCCTTTTCCCTGTAAAGCAGCAAGGATAAGTTCAGCAGGGTGGCCCCATAAATAATCAATTACACAATCAATAGGGCTAAGGCTGTGAATTTCTTTTAATTTGCTGATGAACTGTTCATCTTCCTGTTTTAAAGAGATCACCTCATCAGCTCCCAGCTTCAATAATTTTTCGAGTGAATCTGCATTTCTGCCGGTAACGATCACTTTTTTTGCACCATAATATTTTGCGATCTGCACGGCAACCATACCGGTAACCCCGGTAGCACCATTGATGAGCACCGTTTGTCCGGCTTGTACGTTGGCCCTAAACCGTAAGGCTGCTGCTGCGCCCAATATGGCATTTGGCAAAGCCGCTGCGGTAATGTTATCCAGATTTTCAGGTATTTTGACCAATTTATCTTTGCTCACCAGTGCTTTTTCCGAGAGCATGCCGTTTATACCCGAAGCATATACGCGGGTGCCATCTTTTAACTGGCCAACACCATCAACACCTACTACCAGCGGTTCAAAAGAATGGGCATTACTGGAATAATGTGCTCCGCTGGCTTTACCTTTATCCAGGTTTTTAACTGAAGCTGCTTTTACAGTGATCACTACCTCGTCTTCTTTTTGAGCAACTGGTTCTGCAAAATCACCATATTTTGGTGTTTGGCCCAGTGCATATAATATTGCTGCTTTCATATGATTTGTTTTTACAAATATGAAAAGGAAATCTGAGTCAGTCGATAACATATGTTATCAAATAAAACTAGCTTTTATATTTTTCTTTGAGCAATCTATTCTTTATCCGGCAAAGGTGAATGGTCGTGATCTCTAAGTAAGAGCCAATATAATGCTGTGGTACACGCTGAATCCGATATAGGTATCTCCATAAGGTTTTAATGGAGGAAACTGGTCTTTAAACTGAAAAAACATTGCAGCTGATATATGGTCTGATAGAAGCGAAATTAGTGAATACCAGCCTCCATCCAAAACAAAGTAATTTACCGCACGTTTATAGTTAAACAACAAATATGAACACTATTGCATTTAAGCGTTTAGACCATATCCTGATTACTATTCCTGAGGGGGCTGAACAGGTAGCAAGACTATTTTACAAAGAAACGTTAGGTCTTGAAGAGATTTCCGGTGAACATCCACGGGCTGCAATGTGGTTTAAAATAGGTGATATAGAATTACACATCAGGGCAGAACCAGCTTCATCACTTTCTGCCAGGCATCCGGCTTTTGAAGTAGAAGACCTGCAAGCTGCTAAAGTATTTTTGGAGCGCAGCAATATTTCCATCAGTTATTCATCCGAAATAGATGGACGGCAGCGTTGCTTTTTTCGTGACCCCTTTGGTAACCGTTTTGAACTATTGGAACATGACCTGTAGCCAATATAACTTAAAATCAAAGGCTCTTTATATTTAAATGACTTATTCAGTACCAGTAGCTGCTAAATTGTTACGCATCAAAAAAACTGAATTCAACAATATGCGTTATACTTGATATTAACAGTAAAATAAATACCAGTAAAAATAGAATCATGGAAAAAACGAATAATCCGGTGTGGTTTATCACTGGCTGCTCTACAGGCTTTGGAAGGGAATTAGCGAAATTAATATTAGGCAGAGGATGGAATGCAATAGTTACCTCGAGGAATGCCGATCAGGTAAAAGACATTGTGGAAGGGCATGAAGATACAGCTCTGGCTATTGCCCTTGATGTAACCGATAAAGCACAGGTTAAAGCTGCAATTGCCTCGGCAGAAGAAAAGTTTGGTAAAATAGATGTGCTGGTAAATAACGCAGGTTATGGCTATTTCACCAGCATTGAAGAAGGCGAAGAGGATAAGATCAGGGCACAATTTGAAACTAACTTTTTCGGATTAGTAAATGTAACCCAGGCAGTACTGCCTGGTATGCGTGCAAAAAAACATGGTCATATCATTAACTTTTCTTCTATCGGTGGGTTGGTAGGCTTTGCTTCTACAGGTTATTACCATGCTACTAAGTTTGCAGTGGAAGGTTTGTCTGAATCCTTAGCTGTAGAAGTAGCCCCATTGGGAATTAAAGTATTATTGGTAGAACCAGGACCGTTCCGTACCGATTGGGCAGGTCGTTCTACTTCCCGTACGCCAGTTAAAATAGCTGATTATGAGCAAACGGTAGGCGTAAGGATGAAAACAAGCGAGGCAAATAGCGGTAAACAGGTAGGTGATCCGGTTAGAGGTTGTGAAGCGATTATTGCTGCGGTTGAAGCGGAGCAGCATCAGATGCGTTTGTTATTGGGTAAACCTGCATTTACGATGGCCAATGAGAAGGTAGAAAAATTGAAAGAGAATTTCGCTGTCTGGAAAGATCTGACACTAAGTGCAGATTTTCCTGAAGCTGAATTACAGAAATAAGGAATAAAGCCCTTAGCCGGTAATCTTTTGAGCTGGCTAAGGGCTTTTCTTAACAGATCAGTTTAAAGCCAATACTTCTTAAATTCATGATCTGAATATCAGGTTCATCCTTAAGTAATTTTCTTAAATGGGTCATAAAGACATCCATGCTCCGGGTATTGTAGTAATTATCGTCGCCCCAGATCTTGATCAGTGCCTCCTGTCTTTCCAGTACATCGTTCTTTTTCAGGATCATCATTTCCAGTAAGGCAGATTCTTTAAAAGACAGCGAATGCTCACCGGCGGAAGTTTTAAGCTTCTGCTGAACGGTATCCAGCTGGCAATTTCCAAAGGTATAACTCTTGCTGTTTTCAGTTTCATTATTTACGGTTTCCTTACCAAAACGGTGAAGGAGTGCCTCCAAACGGACCAGCAGTTCATCCATGCTGAAGGGCTTTTTTAAATAATCATTTCCGCCGGATTTAAATCCCTTTACTACATCTTCCGTTAAAACTTTAGCGCTTAAAAAAATAACAGGAAGATCTGGCTGCACAGCCTTCAATTCTTTTGCCAGCATATAACCGTCTTTGGAAGGCAGCATAATATCTAAAATACAAATATCAGGCTTTAAAGTGGCATAAGCATCCATAACCAGGTTTCCATCTGCAACTACCTGCACAATATATCCGCTGCTTTTTAATCCATCGCTCACAATGCTGGATAAAAAGGGTTCATCTTCTACATATAATACTTTTAAACTCATGTTAAGCTGCTCTTTAATTTGTTTATTGGTCGGATTAGGATGCTGCGGGTAAAGTGATCATGAAATTGGTGCCTTTGCCGGGTTCGCTTTTAAGTTTGATGGTACCTCCGTGTTTTTCTACCATTTGTTTTACATAATGTAAGCCTAAGCCCGAGCCTTTGATGTTATGTGTATCTCCATCTCCGGGAACTCTAAAAAAACGTTCAAATACATTCTGCTGGTAGATCTTTTCGATGCCTGGACCATTGTCTTTGAAACTTAAAACCACCTTATCGGCATCACATTCACAATCTATTTGCAATTCCAAAGTACTTCCAGAATATTTAATGGCATTGTCGATCAGGTTATAAAATATATTGGTCAGATGAACCGGATCACCCTCAACAAAGCAAGGTTCTGCTGAGGTATTGAACCGGATGCTGGCATGGCTGTTGATCAATTGCAATTCCATAGAAGAGACCACTTGCTGTAAACCTGATTGTACATCATAGAGTTCCAGGTGAAGCGGCTGTTCCCCATCATTTCCCTGGCTAATGTTTAATACTTTTTCTACCATCAGGTTTAGCCGCTGTAATTCATGCTGACTCACCTTGAGGTAGTTCTGCAGTTTTTCGGGATCATTGATCAGGTTGTATTTAATGATCGATTCCAGTGCCACTGAAACCGTTGCAATAGGCGTTTTAAATTCATGGGTCATGTTGCTGGTAAAATCTGCCTTGGCATCAGCATATAATTGCTGCTTACGCAAGAGCCTCAGTATAAAATAGAAAGCCGTACCGGTAAGCAGGATCATGAGCAGAGAGGAAGCCAGGTAATACCGCATTCTATACCATACCACAGAATTAACAGAGGGCAGGAGCACCTGGTATTTATTTGCCCCCAGGATATTATAGGAATAGGATCTGCTGATAAAAACAGGTTTAAACCCTTTTGGTACATTGCTTTTTAAAACTTCATTTTTATTGTATTGATACAAATTATAATAGATGCTCCGATATATTTTATAATAGATTTCGGAGCGAATACCCAGTTGTCTCAAATTGGCCTGAACCCTGTTCTCCATCTCCACAAGGGATAGCTGACGGAGTCTCTGCAGATCTTCTTTTGTCATTCCCGAATACCTGGAGGCCGGTTTTCTGATCTTTTTATTGTCATTACCTTTCAGCTTAAGACTCATGGTCACTGATGTACTGTCTGTATCAATACTTATACTAGAGCTGGCACTTAAACCGGATAATACTTTGATGTTTTCAAAAGACTGGCGTAATTGCTCCCACTGGGGAGAAAGAAAGAGCTGTTTAAGCTGACGAAGATTTCCAGGATCTTTTAATTTGATCATGCTTTGGTATACATTAGTTTGAGCCGTATTGCTCACTGCGTACTCAATATCTTCTTTAAGCTGCTTCTGCTGTGCCAGAAAAAGCTGCTGCAGCCAAACTGCCTGCAAAGCGATGCTAGCCACCAGAGAAAGTACAATCAGTAGATAGGTATATTTTGCATTGAAGCGTTTCATAGGGCTAAGTTCCTGATAATTTATCTGTTCAGATCTTGTCAAGATACGATTTAACTCTATTTAACTCAACTTAACTCCCGTTTAGGAAGCGGTAAGGTAGGTTTGTGGTACAAAATAAAACGCATGAAAACTCTATTATATATCTTTATCTTTTTGCTTCCCTTACCTGTTTTTGCGCAGCAAAAGCTAAATGGTTTAATTGATGATGCCGAAGGAAAACCGCTGGATGCTGCTACGGTAACACTTTCTCAAAACGGACAGGTAATTAGCAGTCAGCTGGCAGATCAGGGTAAATTCGCACTAACTAACCTTAACCAGTCGCCCTACCAGCTTTCAGTTTCACTGATCGGCTACAAACCGCTGTTACGTACGTTTAGTATGCCAAAAGATAGTCTTAGCTTAAAAATGATCAGCGAAGGTAAACAGTTAAATGAAGTAGCTATCACTTTTAAAAAACCTACAATAGAACGTAAGCCGGATATGGTAGTCTTTAATGTAGAAAATAGTATTATGGCCAGTGGGGGTACAGTTTGGGATGCAATGGGCAAAGCGCCAGGTGTTCAAACTACATCGGACGGTAATATAAAGGCCAATAACAAAGGCGTTACTGTATACATGGATGGTCAACCTGTTAGGTTATCGGGTGATGATCTGTCTGCTTACCTGCAAAGCCTTCCTTCAGACAATATCTCTAAAATTGAAGTGATGCCTAATCCCTCTTCAAAATATGAAGCACAAGGCGGGGCGGTAATCAATATTGTTTCTAAAAAAATAAAGGCTGATGGGTTTAACGCTACCTTAAGCGGTGGTTATACCCGGGGGGCAAAAAGCAGATACACTGGCAATGGAGTGTTTAATTACCGAAAGGATAAACTAAATATATTTGGAAGTTATGGCTATTCTGACCGTAATATCCAGCGTGATCTGAATAATTATACCATTTACCAGACGCCAGCAACTTATTCTTACTGGGATACGAATAGAATATCTTTATCAGATACCAGAACCAATAATTATTCTGGCGGTGCAGATTATAATCTGACAGATAACCAGGTTGTTGGGATATTGGTGACTGGAAGTAATTCGGTGAGTACTTCTCGTAGCATCGGAATAACCAATATCACTAACAATCATGAGGCAGTTCCTGATTCTGTATTACATACCCTTGGCCATAACCCCGGGCATATTAACCAGTATAGTTTTAACCTGAATTATAAAGTGAAACTGGATACCTCCGGCAAAAGTCTGAATGTGGATTTTGATTATGTGCCTTATCAGAAAGGGAACGTGCAGGATGTTAATAATCTAACTTACCTGCCAG
>Ga0233344_1000152_pt1 | contig 13324 bp, 9 predicted proteins | sample GEONDECOMP281_FD_180697 | JGI IMG/M metagenome (GOLD analysis project Ga0233344, IMG submission 180697) | Leaf litter microbial communities from Shasta-Trinity National Forest, California, United States - GEON-DECOMP-281 | ecosystem: Environmental > Terrestrial > Plant litter > Unclassified...
CAATTCATTTTTATCAGCCGCTTTGTTTCTTTTTTCCAGGCAGGCTTTTATAGCAGTGATGTCTTTTTTTGTACGGTTAAGTGCGGCCTTTTCTACGATTTTGATTTCCAGCAGCTCCCTGACTTCCGCGATATCCTCTTCGCTGGCACTTTGCAGACGTTTGGATAAGGGCTCTGCCATGGCATTTTTGGAGGCTACAAAAGTACCCAGCCCCTGTTGTACACGTACAATACCTGCATTTTCAAGTGTCCGGATGGCTTCCCTAATGCTCGACCGCCCTACACCAAATTCTTTCATCATTTCCGGCTCTGTAGGCAATTGCTGATCCAGCTGATAGGTACCTGCTTGAATTTGTTCTTGTAAACGTTCTGCTACTACTTCGGAAAGACTCTTACGCACAATTAGTTTATTCATCTATTGATCATATCATCTGATGAATCAAAGGTAACAGGTAATGGTTAGAATACCAAATTTAAACCTGTTAAAATAAATAGGGGCTGGTTTGATTTCTATACCACATTATCTGGTATTAATGATTTTTACGCAATAAAGGCACTACAACCATAGTAACAATGCCGTGTGCAGCGAGCGAAAGTGCAAGCGTAAACACCAGAATCATTGTTTTTTTTGTGGTGGTGTCAAAATAGTCCAGAAACGAAGAACGCCCCGAACCGCTGTAAAAAAAGGCAAGTGCAAAAATGAATACACCTGTTATCCACAACGTTAAGTGAGAATAAAAATAACGGGTACGGGCAAGTTTAGACTGAGGAAAAGCAGTAAATAGTAAGGTTACATGGGCAATAAAAAAGATGATTGCGGCTAATATCAGTAAGTAGAACATAGGCGTTTATTTTTCACAAATATAAAAAACCAGCTAAATAACCATAAAATTGAATTGAAAATTAATAATAAATTAAAATTTACGGTTATAATTTAATAGTAAACGATATTTTTATAATGCAACTTATCGCATTTGACTAACCGAATATTTTTTGGGTTTGATGCCGGTATGCTGCTCAAAAACCCTTGAAAAATGACTTAGGTTAGTAAAACCCAGCTGATAGCCAACTTCAGAAACAGTGAGATGTTTTCCTTTTAGCAACCTTGCTGCTTCCTCCATTCTTACAGACTGATAATATTCAAAAACACCTTTCCCAAACATCTGCTTAAACAACTTTCGCAACTTCGGCTCGCTCATGCCGGCCTCCCTGGCTTGTGCAGCGATGTTTGGCGGTTCAGCCAGGTTGTTCAGCTGCAGCCGCGATTTAATCGCATAAATAGCCTTAATATCATCAATATGCATACTGCTCGTAGGCATAACCTCCCTTTGCATCAGCAGGGAAAAAATATAAAAAAGTAATTCTTCGCATTTCAGCTTACAGTACTGACTTTCCAAACTTTCCGGCACAGGATGCTGCAGGATCTCGCTGGCAGTTTTAATCATTTCTGGTGAGATGATGGTCTCAAAAGCAAAGTTCTCTTTGCTTTCCAGAATGCTGACCACCACCGGATGAAGTATATTTCCAAAGAGCTTTTTCAAATACTTTCGGGAAACTGCAATGCCGATACTTCTAAAAAATGTGTTGGAAGGCATGGTGAACAGGGTAGAAACAGCCTGCATACAGATGAGTACACTGGCCTGCTCCGGTAATGGCTGTTTTTCGGCCGGTAAAGGCGATGGAAAAATACCACTCAGCATAAAAATAACATCCTCCTGCCCTTCAGCCAGCTCATTTGTACGTTCCAGTAAAACTTCCTCATTCAAATAATAGTTACGTACCATCATCCTTATCTCATTATTTTCCCATGAAAAGCCAGTAATATACCCTCCTCCCTTACTTTCCGGAATATAGAAAAAACGCCCTTCAATGGTTAAACCAACTGCCCGGGCAAATTCCAGCATAATACCCGATCTATGTTTATCAGTAACAGAAACTTTCATTAGAAAATCATTATTTGATCTTTATTGATTTATTTTTTTTCCAGCTGCCTTAGGCGGTTTAACGGTAATGAAGTTTATGTAAGATATTTATTGCTTTTGTAAAATGTAATCTGATGTATATTTCATTTTCGACTATTTTAATAGCATTTATGACTATTTTAATTATAAATGTAGTTATACTTTTGTTAATACAATAAACAAAAATCATGGTCTTACAAAATAAAAATGTCGCCATCGTAGGCGGTGGTCCTGGAGGACTGACCTTAGCACGGCTGCTTCAGCTGAAAGGGGCAAATGTAAAAGTATATGAAAGAGACGAAAACAGAGCGGTAAGGGTACAGGGGGCAACACTCGACCTTCATTTCGAATCCGGATTAAAGGCGTTGGAAGCAGCAGGTTTAATGGAGGTTTTCAAGGTAAATTACAGGCCTGATAATGACCGGTATCGGGTTGTTGACGAAACCGCAGCGATTGTTTATGACGAACATAACAAAGTGTCAACGGGTGATTTTGGAGATAAATGGTTCAGGCCAGAAATTGATCGTGGTCCCTTAAGAGATATTTTGCTGGATTCGTTGCAGCCCGACACAGTAGTTTGGGACAGTCATATTGTTTCACTTGAAAACACCGGCAACAGCTGGAAAATAATATTTCAAAATGGCGGTACTGCTTTTGCCGATCTGGTCATTGGCGCTGATGGTGCCAAATCCAAAATTCGTCCGGTAATTACCCCAATCAAACCTTATTATTCAGGCATTACTTATTTAGTAGGTAATATTGAGCATTCGGAGAAAAATACCCCAAAGATTCACAGCTTATTAAAAGGTGGAAAAATTTGTGCTATGGGCAATTCTAAAACAATATTTCTGAGTGCTAAAGGTGATGGCAGTCTGGATTTTTATATCGGCTGGAAAGAAGATGCTGACTGGGTTATAAAAAGTGGCATTGATTTTAACGATGGCAAACAAGTTCTGGAATGGTTTAAAAAAGAATATGCCAATTGGGATGACTTCTGGCTCGAATTGTTTGAACATGAAATCCATTTTATCCCCAGACCTTTATACAGTATGCCCTCAAACCAATATTGGGAACCACAACCTAATATCACCTTGCTTGGTGATGCAGCACATCTGCTGCCTCCAAATGGAGAAGGTGTAAATATGGCAATGCTTGACGCTGTAGAATTGAGTGAAAGTTTGACCAGCGGAAAATTTACTGATTTAAAACCGGCAATAGCTTATTATGAAAAACAGATGTCTGCCAGATTTGTGGAAGAGGCTAAGGTTACAGCAGATATGTTAAACTGGATGTACTCGCCAAACGGACTAAAAGTGATGGTAGAAATGTTAAATCAACTGCCAAACTAAAAATGGTACCCAAAGAAACATTAAAAAATATTTAATCTCGGGATTAAAGGTTTTTTAATGTTTTTGCAAGCTGAACAACATCAGCACCGTTAACTTTTATTTTACTGTAGATTCCCTTTCAATAAATTTGGCACCTACAACTATTTTTTGGGATGGTCCCGAAGGATTTTTACCACTCAGTTTATCCAGTAAGATACCGATAGAGTGTTTGGCCAGTTCATTAATGGGCTGGGCAACGGCGGTTATGGTTGGAGAATAAATATCAAACACACTATGGTCATCAAAAGCAACAATGGCAATATCATCAGGTATTTTCAGGTTCAATTCGTTCAGTGCCTTAACCCCGCTAAAAGCAAGGTAATTTGTAGCAAAGAAAATAGCATCTATCTTACTGTTCAATTTGATGAATTTTTTGATCTCTTTAACTGTTTGCAAAGCATCATTACTAAAGGGAATACTTAAAATTGCAGCAGGCAGTCCTTTCTCTGAAAGTACGGCCAGGTAACCCTTCTGCCGGTCACGCATCTGGCTTTGTTCTGACTCCAATTCAATAAAAGCTATGTTTTTATATTTCTTTTTGGTCAGATATTTTACGGCATCATAACTGGCCTGATAATTATCAAGGACTACATAACTCGTATCCAGATCTGGAAAATAACGGTCAAAAAGTACAACAGGCAGGTTATCATCCATCAGTCCCTGAATTTCCTTTTCCAAACCAGCAGGAGGTGTAATAATATAACCATCTACATGCCGGTCTCTGAAAATACTGATCAGTTCACGTGTTTTCTGAGTATCATTATCAGTACTGCAGTAGATAATTTTATATCCGCTTTTATAAGCCAGTTCTTCGATATGGTAGGCAATCTGAGCAAAGAAATAATCCGATATTTTTTCTACCATCAGGGCGATGATCATCGTTTTACCAGTGCTTAAGCTTTTAGCAAGCTGATTAGGCTTATAGTCCCTTTCTTCCACATACTTTAATACCTTATTCACCAGATTATCACTGATACGATTTTCTTTCGCCTTACCATTTAATATAAATGATATAGTTGTTTTTGAAATTTTCAGCTCCTCTGCAATGTCCCTTATGGATAACTTTTTTGCCATTTAAATATTAAAATTTAAAAAAATCGATCAGTACCGATAGTAACCTACAAATTTATATTATTTACTCCTGATGACGATTTCAGTTAACGAAACCGCAGGCAAATTAAAAATAAACAAGCGCTTTCCTCCTTCTTCCTTCAGCTGTGCGGCAATTTCCTTTATGCCACCATTCGTACGTAAAGATATTGAAATTTGTTTTCCCTGATAAGTATCAGGTAAAGTAAGCACGATAGGGCTATTTGACGTAAATAGCAGCTTATTATTTTCGAAAGATAATGCCGCAGCTGCCGGCTGGTCTGAATGCAGCCCAAAGCCACCAGCACTGAGTTGAGTGCCATTCCCGAGGAAAAGGTAAACGATCCCGTTCTTTCCCTCTCTAACCACCCCATAAGTACCCTTGAATTTTATATCCTGATACGTATCTTCTATTGAACCGGAAGCATTCATGATATAGTCATTTAACCCATTTTTACTTTTTACCAGAATACCATTAAAACTACTGTCAGCTATTCCCGACTGAAATGAAGTGATTTGATGAATGCTGCTGCTGAGTTCCGAAGGTTCATAGACAGCTACAAAAGGACGGCTCCAGGCTTCGCCTTTTTGCCTTACTACTACCGTAGGCAGAGGCAGGCTGGCAATGCTATCGGGAAGGAGCTCCCCTTTCCTCCATGATCTGGAAGGAGGGGCTTTAACACTAAAGATCTCCCTACCGGGATATCCTTTCATCCACATATTCATGCTCACCCTCTTTTTACCAGGAATATCAAGGTCAAACCGCGCATTAAAATCACCTGCCGATTGAACTGACCTTTTATCATACCAGTAATCATATCCCATCAACTCTTCATTGGCAAATGTAAGCAGATCTGTGGGATGCAGATCTAAAGGTTTTGCCAGTGAATCTGTTAACGTAACTTGCTGCCCGAGGTTGTGGTAGATATAGTCATGATGTTTATCTCCGCCGCGTTTTTTCCTGGAATGGAAAATATCAACATAATAACCGGTAGAATCACTGGTACGGATAATACTCATTAACCTTTCCTGATCTGCGTTGGTTTCTGGCTCTAAAAAGGAAACATCAGAAAAAGTTACACCAGAAAAATAGCCGTCTTTTTTACCAGACTCCGGATAAGCATGCTGTAACTCCAACGCATGGTTACTTTTCATGGTTGGATAAGAAGAGATCCCATCAACCACTACAGTATTATGCGCAGGGAACTGTGAGTAATACTCAGCATAGTCAGATTGGAAGTAACTGCCCCCTATTCCGCCCTCTGGTGCCAGAATAATCCCTTTACCATATAATTCCATGGCAATCCCGTTGGCATGGGCGTGGTTACCGCTAGACCCCACCTGTGAAACCATTAATCCGTTATGCAGATCAAAACCATTACGCTGCACAAACCAGCTTACATTGGGCGACCAAAATGTGGCGGTAATATAATCCTCAGCCCGGCCAGCCTTAACTTTGTCTGACAGCACTAAAGGAGGGTTACTGAATAGCGAAATAAAACCTGTCCGGATATTTTGTTTACCCTCATCTTTAGTTCTGCCTACGGTACGCATAGTTTTCAGCATTTTTGTATACACCTCTTCCTGCCCTGTTTTATGATATAGTCTTGCATTCCTGATCATATCTTCCATAGGTTCATTGCGGATCGGTGAATAATGGGTATCCCCAAAACCAACGATCACCCCATTGGGATATAAATACTGCGCCTGTGCCAGTACGGCTTTAGACAAAACAGGCATCTGAGGAAGAAAGTCTGTATGTAAGGTGCGGTCGAACAGATTAATAAAACCTGTGAAATCTGCCAGTACATTTTCTGAATATCCCGGGCATTCTGACCAGATACCAGAAGTTGGATCATAGCCTTTTTTTACCAGGTCTGTTAAAGCCCACTGCCTGGTATAGGTTTTATTTAATATCTGATCCAGATAAAATTGAAGTCCGTGCTGATCAGCATAAAAGTTATCATTATCCAGTACCAGCGCTATATTAGACACAAACCTTGCTTCTATCAGATCCCAGTTATTAAAAGGAACTCCGTTTTTAATAATAATGTCTGCCCATCTTTTAAAGGTCCCCGCATATAGAGGAAGCTGCTTAGGGTGATTCTTATTAATATATCCATATAAAAAGTCATAACATGCCGTCAAAGGCTCCAGTACATCCTCATGGATCACTTCAAAAGCAGAAAGGCCCACCAGTGTCTGATCATGACCATTGTTCAGATCTACCGGCTCTTTCCGATAATACATCCCTGCGGTATAGGTATTAAAAATATCGTAAGCAAACTTACCGTACTTTTCATCTCCAGTATACCAGTAGATCATTGCTGCATCCCTTGCCTTGCTGATGATATCAATATTAATAGATTCAATGATCCTTCCTGTTTTGGATTGTTCTACCCATTCCCAGGGATTACCGGGTGCACGATTTTGTAAGTAGATCTTGCCTCCCTCGTCCATATAAGGCTTAATATCTTCTAGTTTAGGGTACATATACTGGGTAGCCACATCCCTTGTACCGGTAAACCTTACCGTTGGAATTGGCGCTTTTCCACTCGCATAAGCATAGATCCCATTCTTGATAAATACATCTGTATAATGTTCTTTCCAGTACATTTGCAATCTTGAAACTATCCAGGTGCTGTCAGACTCATGACGGGTTACGTAAGGATCTATATTCTTCTTGATCGTTTCATAAGTACCCTTGGCCCAGACTTCATTAGCCATCAGTTTTTTAAGATCTGCCTTACCGGTTTTGGCATTGGTCAGTAACCTCGGATGGGCCGGATCAATATGTTCAGGAATCTTAATTAATTGTGCACTAGAGATCTCTGCTGATAAACACAAAGCGATAACGATATATTTAAATGGAATATTCATAGATACGATTAGATGAGGGTATGTATAGCAGTGATTAATCTTACTGGTCCCAGTAAACCGGATTCCAGCAGCGGGTCTGTACTTCTAAAATTCTTCCACACGGCGAATGTTTTTCGTTTCCCCGGTTTAGGCTGGTTCTTCACATACCAATCCGGAAACTTTTCAATAAACCCATGTTCGCTGTATTCATTTTCTGCCGGCAGATGTTCATCGCCGATCAGTCGGTTTGGCCAAAGGGTAGTCACACTGATCTCCAGGTCATTTTCACCGGCGCGTACCGCATCAGTGATGTCAATCCTAAAGGGTGCTTTCCAAAGCTGGCCAAGTTCTTTACCATTAACCCTTATCAGGGCGATCACTTCTACCCTGCCCAGATCAAGAAATAATCGCTTTCCTTCCTCCAGATCTTTTTTAGAAAGTACCAATTGATTCAGGTAGCTAACTGTTCCCGAAAAATGCTGAACATCAAAATCAGGATGCAGCCTTAAAGAAATTAATTCTGGAAGAACGAGTGCCGGCTGTATACCTGATTCAGCAGGAAACCGAAGCTTCCACGCAGAAGAAATGGTTTTTAGCGCACAATTATCTACGGTTAGGGTGAGCGGTTTCCCCAGCTGATCTTTGAGTATATATTTCCCGTTAGACCAAATGGTGACAGCTATTTTCCCACTGGCCAGTTGTTTTAAGGTGATCCCTTCAGGTAATTCCGGAGCTGGCAGCCCTTCATCGTAAATAATTTTTATACGCTCAGCAGTTAAGGCAGTATCAAATAACTGCGGACTTGTATTGTCCCCTTCAAAATAGCTTGAAAACTGTGCAACATTGGCCGGAGTATTCAAGCCCGGATGGATGGTTTTCCCGGAACCCTGGCATTGGGCAGTTAATTGACCATTCACATAAATAAAAGGCTCTCCCGCTTGATATACCAGCACCAGGTGGCTCCAACCCGATAATGGCCCATCACTGGCCAAAACTTCTTTTGCCATCCCTTTAGTCCGTTCATATACAAATACCCCATTCTGTCCTGCACCTAATCCTGCCGCAGCATGGCCTGCTCCATATATCACTTCTCCTTCGGGAGGATGAAAAAGCATGCTTCGTCCTCCGTGAGCAAAAGTATCTGGTTTTACCCATAAGCTAATGGTGAAATTATTTTTTAAGGTAACATCCTCTGCTAACGGCCAACCATCAGGATAAGGCAGCACCTGTATCCCATTTTTTGAAACACTGCTCAACCTTGATTCTCCCTTTTTACGGAATACGATGAATAAAGCTCCGGCAGCTTCCATCGTTAAAGAAATTAATGTTCTTCCCTCTGCATTTTCAAAGATTGCAACTGTATAGACCTCCCCGGTTTCAGCGTTCCATATTTCTGGCTGCAGGCCGGTAACCTTAAAAGAACAGCTGATCTGCTCTTCCCTCCTGCGGTGATTGGAAATAAAGTAATACTCCATATCCGCCAATTTTTTATGTGTATAGTGGATCGCGGCGTCAGGATTTTTGTGGTGACAGATAAAATCGGGCGTTATACCCAAAGAACTAAAAGCTGCCTTTAAGGAAGATTCCCAGATAACCCTGCCTTTACCGAATTGCTTTACGGTAACCGTATGCCCATCAAGATTACCATAAAGTTCAGCAAGCGCTTTTTGTACCTCTTCATTGGCAGACCGAAGGTCATAAGACTGAGATGGCTGATTGGATACGATCAGCACCATTCCCTCCTCCACCAGTTCCTTTATCTTATTGATCGTTTGTGGTAAGATCTGTTTCAGTTCTGCCAGCATACAGACCTTATAGGTCATGCCATCCGGAAGAACGATCAGGTTATCTTTGATTTTAAAGCGGCTAAAAGCATCCGGACCAATTACATCGCCCACATGTCCCGCGGGCATAAATTGGTAGATATCGGGTATTCCCGATGCAGGGTGATCACCTTTAAAATAACATATATCAGCTACAGTAATTCCCTGCTGTAAAAGGTATTGGCTGCGCTTTAAATAATTAGTCCAGCCATAAGCTTCTTCTGCCCATGAATTGTTCCTGTCCATATGCATGCCAAAAGGCCCCATGGTCATTCCTGGCTTTGCCGTAGTATAGGGCTGATGAACAAAGGTATGAAACACCAGTCTGTTTACGCCAAGGGTAAAAAAGTAGTCTCCTTCTGCTTTTAGTGAATAGGGATAATCTGTCCATTTAGAAGTGGCTGGCATCGCTGTAAAAGCTTCTGCAGCAACGATTTTTTTTCCATAAACATGCGCTGCTGAAGCGGCCTGCTTAGAGGTTACGTCGCTTCCGTAAATATATCTGGTCCAAAATTCTGACATCGTAATATCCAGATGCTGCGCCACCTGCAGGCTATCAAAAGTACCGTCACCATAAGGTTCTGCATAAAACTCCAGTCCGCGTTCTTTACATAACTGCTGGAAATGGCCGTAAAAATTCTCCGACAGCAGGTCGGCATGAGTTTTACGGACATCCCATAAAAAGCGTTCTGTATCATCAGCACTTCCAATAATGCGTCCCGTTAAGGCCGGTATCCATGGGTTGATCTCATATTTTCTTAATTTTTTAAACTCCTGCGGAAAGGCGGCAGTCCAGTTTTGTTTACCTGCTTCCCAGCTATCTACCGTAATGGCCTTAAAACCTTTACCTATAAAAGGCTTCACCTTTAACAACAAAGGATCAAGAAATGCCTTAAAATGAAGGTTGAGCGCATCTTTACTGAGTTTATCAACCTCCAAACCTTTACCTGAATCCGGATGTGCTGCAGGTTCCTCGCCAGTAGTGGTATGGCCAATACGCAGGATCATCCAGTTCCCTGCAGGGGCCTTCCAATGGAGCTGTCCATTACTATCCATCTGATCAGACAGGTCAACTATTGTAGCCGGATCGATCAATTCTTTTGCCGTGAGTACAGGCGTTGTCCCAATGGAATTTCCTCCTGTATAGTTTGTTTTACCCGGCCATCCTCCTAACCTCGGACCAGAGTGAAAAACCACTTCAGAAATCCATGTTGCAGAACTGGCCGTAAGCCTGAAATATTTTGCTTTAACAGCCGCAAAACTCAATGCCCCCGGCGTATCCATTTCCCGTAATGCCGGCATAGATAGCGTACCTACAGGATTCCATCTTTCCTGATCGCTGGAAGATTCTATCAGAAAAACCGGTGGATGATCCCTTGGCCCGTCGAACAGGTCCTGCGGAATTTCTGGTTTTCTTAAAATGCTGACCGCCCGCGCTTCAAAGGGCGCAGAAAATTCAAATATGACAGTTCCTTTTTTATCTCCGGCTAATTCCAGTCTTATTTTGGATGCCGGGTTTCCATCGGTTAATAGACGTTCATCAACCGGTTTACCATTAAAGCTAATACTTTTTAATACGTCTTTCATTAAAACCTGCTCTGCGGCTAATGCAGGATAAGCGATTACAAAAGCATCACGGTAATACTCATCCTTAGCATAGGGCTGTTTGAGCAGCAGATCGCTTTTTTCACCACTTTTTATGAGTGTCTCTGTCCAAACCAGTTGCTGCATACTCATTTCCGGAGTGATCCAGGGACCACCACAGCCAGAATAACCCGGGGAGTTGTGTATAGCGATTTCCAAACCCAAGCGGTTTGCTTCTTTTGCCATGTGTGCATTGGCATTTATCCATTCTTCACTGGCATAATCAACCGGACCGCGTACGATACCGGCAAAAGAGTTAAAGCAAATTGCTCCTCCTATCCCCATTCTTTTCATGGCTTCCAGATCAAGGGTGATCCCTTCCTGTGTGATATGGCCATTCATCCATTGCCAAAAAACCCAGGGACGTGCTACATCAGGGGCATCTACGAAGTACTTTTCTATTTCTGCAGTGCTTATACCAGCTCCGCCCGAGGTAAACCACCCTGCCCTAGATAAGAATGGAGCTGCTACTATTCCTGCAGAGGTGATCAGTGTATGTTTTAGAAATTTTCTCCGCTGCATGGAATAGGTTGTTTTGTTAGCAAGACAAGATTTTTGTCTTTTGATACTCAAAATTGAACGGGAAAATACAGAGAATTTAAGGCTCAGGGCTTTACTGATTATACACATTGCAAAATATATATAAGAAATACTCCCTTTTTACCTCTGGCTAATTGGTATTAAATATTTATCATTGCGGAGCAAGAATTTTATAGATTTCAGGGAGTCCATTTTTAAACCAATCCGGTATATCTTCATCTGATAAAGAGGTGAATGACTCCCGTCCTTCCATATTACATATAGGAAGAATCGTATTATTAGAAGTATCCAGTATTTCTATAGAATCAAACATCTTATAATATTTATTGAGCATTGCCATAGAAGTTGTTTTCGATAGCCAATGGTGGAACATGAAATCCACCTTTTTTGACGCGGATATCAACACGCTGAACAGATTTAATGACATTATTTAAGCCACAAAAGACCAAATGAATTTTAAAGCCCGCTTTTTTAAATCTTTCAGGAACCTTCCAGGCGCCATGTCCAGTAAAATGTCCCTCATATGCAAAGTGCCTCTGCTCTTTGATATGTTCGTCTATTAATTCTAAAAAATGTTCCTCCAGAGATTCTTCGGCTAACTTCTTGGCCTCTTTAGAGCTTTTATATTTTTGATAAAACTCTATGCTTTTCCGGGTATAATAGATATCTCCGTCAAAAATATCGAGTTCACTGAAATCAGGAGGCAACAACACTTGTTTAAAAGTAGACTTTCCTGCACCATTACTTCCAGTGATAATGAAAAGCTGAGGCTTAGCCGATAATAGCATGCTTTTCTCTAACCACCGTCGCTTCGTTTTTATTTAGAACTTTAATTAATACACGGGGAATTTCAATATTACTTTTATCAAGTTTTTCAATACGAATAAGCCCATCAGGGTATTCATAATACGCCTGATCATCCGGAAGGTTTTCGTCAAAGATCATAAAACAATGACCGCTGTTCAAATCATCATTACGAAGCTTTCGAATGAAGTTACTTAATTATTATGCTACCTACTATTTATATAAAAACTTTGCTCAACAGGTTCAGCAGTTTTTACCATCGGGGCAATACTCCTTCCGTACTGCCAGGCCACAACAGTAACTTTAACAGGAAACTTACTGCGGGGAGGGATCTTTGTAAAAATAAGCTGATCTCCATTGATCTCTGCCGGACCTTCTTTTACGTAATACATTACGGGCATCCCTGCATCAGAAACAGCTTTCAGCTGCATCAATTTAACACCCGCTTTTTGCTCAACGATCACAGGAAAAGAAATGCGCTGCTCTTTACCCTCCATATTTTTTAGCGGCATTCTCATATCCGCCTGCTGCACCGCAGATTTATACGTTTCATCACCAGCACTTTTAGCGATCAGCCAGATATCATTTGATCTTTTAGGATTGTTAAAGCCCATCCGGTAAAATGAGATCCTGAAAGTAGTATCGTCCACTTTTTTTATCGGCCCGCAGATTCTGCTGATGATGATCTTAGCCTTTGAGTGTCCTTTTACAGCAGGTTTCCCTGCTACAGAATCCAGATAAACCGTAGATACATGAAAAGAAACGCCGTCAGACAGGGGAGTAAACTTCGGATTAAAGCCCGAAAATCCTGAAGGAGACAGCAATTTATTTTGCTGCACATAACCGATGTACTGCGGTTGTTTACCTCTTGCTTTCACATAATAATCTTCCGTAGCTTTAGCCATTTCTGCATCTGCAGCCCATCCGGCTTCCGCTTTATTTCCCTGGTAATCGGGATACGCAGCGGCTGCAGCTTTTAAGGGTTCATCCCTGCGCCAACGGTCAACCAGCCAGCCCTTTTCCGGATCAACGGGTTTCAGGAGTACCGGTTTATCCAGGGCAGAATGCACAGGCAGCCTTATCGCAGCAACTTTAGTTAGAAACAAACCCAGGAAATCTACCAGTTCATCAGAATAATCAAAATGCCCATGTCCGGCATCAGCCAGATAAGCGATCACAGATTTAGGATGTGCCTGATGATACTTCATTGCCGGAGC
>Ga0233344_1000153_pt1 | contig 13308 bp, 8 predicted proteins | sample GEONDECOMP281_FD_180697 | JGI IMG/M metagenome (GOLD analysis project Ga0233344, IMG submission 180697) | Leaf litter microbial communities from Shasta-Trinity National Forest, California, United States - GEON-DECOMP-281 | ecosystem: Environmental > Terrestrial > Plant litter > Unclassified...
ATCGATTCGGCTGAAAAACGGTATTTAACTGCGATTAAAGACATCCAGCTGAGCCATCTCTTTGCTGATTCTGCTTTTAGTTATGATCAGCGAAAAAAAGTAGATGAATTACTGGTAAAATATGAGGCCGATAAAAAAGACAAAAACATTAAACTGCTCGGTAGTCAGAACCAGCTGCAGCGTATCAGAGCAGAAGAAGCAGACAAGACTAAAAATATTACGTTTGCGGGACTTGCATTGTTAATGGTAATTGCCGGGTTATTGCTGAACCTCTATCTGATGAAACAAAAAACCAACCGTAAGCTGGAAGCCAGCCAGCGGGAACTGGATCAGAAAAATGTTTTTTTAGAAGAGCTGAATGCGGAGCAGGAAAAGTTGCTGAAAGAAAAAGAGTGGCTGATCAGAGAAGTACATCACCGGGTTAAGAATAATCTTCAAATGGTGACCAGCCTACTGAGTTCACAATCTGTTTATCTGCATGATAATGCAGCCAGGATTGCAGTGAAAGATAGCTTGCGGCGGATGCAGGCAATGTCTATGATTCACCAGAAGCTTTATCAGGAGGAAAATATATCTACCATTTCAATGCCTGAATACATATATGAACTAGCTGATTATCTGCATGATAGTTTCGACACGGATAACAGGATTGTTTTTCAGCAAAGCATTGATCCGCTGGAACTTGACGTGGTACAGGCCATTCCATTGGGATTGATTATTACCGAGAGTATTGTTAACGCTATAAAACACGGATTCCTGAACGATCAGCCTGGAATAGTAGATATTTATTTACACCGCGACGGGCCGGATGGGTTAATCTTAAAGATAGCTGACAATGGTGGTGGCTTACCTGAAGGAATTGATAAATTGAGACCTAACTCACTGGGACTTGACCTAATGCAAGGGCTGACTAAGCAATTAGGAGGAACCTTTACCATTGAAAATAACAACGGTGTGCACATTATTATCAGGTTTAAAATTTTAAATAAATAGTTTAGAGACAGCCCCTCTTATAGAACGCAATCAAAATATGGGAAATAAAATACTAATTGTCGAAGATGAATTTGTTGTAGCAAACGACCTGCGTCTGATTCTCGAGCAGGCCGGTTACCAAATTCTTGGCATTGCAACTTCGGTGGAGGAAGCCCTGGAAAGTTTACAACAGCAGAAACCAGATCTCGTATTGCTGGACATCATGCTGGAAGGAGAGAAATCTGGTATTGAACTCGCCAGGAACTTGCGGGCTCAAAATATTGCATTTGTTTATTTATCTGCCAATTCAAATCAGAAAATATTGGAAGAGGCAAAGGCCACTGAACCGTATGGGTTTTTGGTGAAGCCATTTAGACAAAAAGATCTGCTGATCACACTGGAGATTGCCTGGTACCGTCACAAATATAGCCTGGAGTCTAAATTTAGACAGGCAGGGTTATTGCAAGAACAGTTAACTGCAATCGATGCTGAGACTACGGATGTTCAGCAAAGGCTGTTGAAGATTGCCGTTTTGCTGCAAAGCCACATCCCTTTTGATCTGCTGGTATCGGTACGCCGGCCAATCGACACAGAACAATCTGAAGATATGGGTTATTTACGCATAGGCTTCAATGAATATCAATTTATCGGTCAAAAGGAGTTGATCACAATTGCCGGCTCCGGTAAAAATGTATTTTCGATTAGCTCAGATGACGTTTACACCGAAACAGAAGCCGTTATATATAATGGTACCACTGAGGAAAAGCGCCATGATAATCCGTTGCAAAAATTATGGTCAAGTTGTTTTCACATGGCTTCAAGCCTCGTATTTCCTGTCCTTTTCAATGATGGACAATCACTGCACTATTATTTTCATAGCCGTCAGCCTGGTATGTACAACAACAAACATATCGACTTATTGAAACAATTGAAAATATCAGGACACAATGCCGTCAATAAGTCGGCAGTTAAATTGCCAGACCATTCTATATTTAAAAACATTATTGGAAATCATCCCCTTTTACTGGAGGTTCTGGATCTTACTGCACAGGTTGCTCCCTATACGACTTCAGTTTTAATACTCGGTGAAAGCGGAACTGGAAAAGAGAAAATAGCGCAGTCGATACATGCGCTTTCTCCCCGTAAAAACCAGCCCTTCATCAAAGTAAACTGTGCTGCCATTCCATCTGCATTAATAGAATCTGAGTTATTTGGACATGAGAAAGGCGCATTTACCGGCGCCATAGAAAAACGAAAAGGCAAGTTTGAACAGGCTAATGGAGGTACTATTTTTCTGGATGAAATTGGGGAGTTGCCGCTAGCTATGCAGGTTAAATTATTGCGTGTGTTACAGGAAAAGGAAATCGAGTATGTAGGCGGGTCTATGCTCAAAAAACTGAATATTCGTATTATTGCTGCAACAAACCAGAACCTTGAAAAAGAAGTAGCCGCAGGAAACTTTCGGCTGGACCTATATTATCGCCTGAATGTTTTTCCAGTTACCCTACCCTCTCTAAAGGAACGCAAAAGTGACATACCAGCGCTGGCATCATTTTTTGCTGACAAGTTTTGTAAAGAATTCAATAAAGAGTATAAAGGCATCTCTTCAGCCATGCTGGTAGAAATGTCTGCTTATCACTGGCCCGGAAATATTCGGGAATTGGAGAATGTGATGGAGCAGTCAGTAATTCTCCATGATGGAATTTCACCGCTGGAGTTAAAGCGAAGTTTAGGCAATTTACCCACTGGATTGTCTGGAAAGGTTAACATTGAAACCCTGGAAGATGTAAAACAGGTTCAAAGGGAAACGGAAAGAGAATATATCATTTCAATTCTTAAAAAAGTACAAGGCCGTATACGTGGTATAAATGGCGCCGCTGAGTTAATGAATATTAAACCTACTACCCTGGAATCTAAGATGGAGAAGCTTAAAATTAAAAGTGAAGATTTTAAATCCTGATAAGAAAACCTATCAATTGACAATCTACCTCCGATATTTTCGGATTTCGCTGCTGTATCTCCGATATGTTCGGATAAACACATTCTGACCACCTCTGCATAGCCTAACTTCAATATACTGATTTAAAGTACTTTGCTAAAAACGATAAATATTCCCGCAGGTTGTACAATTATTGGTATGTGATTGGTATAGCCATTGGCTTAAGGAATATACATGATTAATTTAGAATGGTTTAGAACTTTTAAAGTAATATATGAAGCTGGCACATTATCAGCGGCTGCACAACTTCTATTTATTTCCCAGCCTGGGGTAAGCTTACATCTCAGTTCACTGGAATCATATACAGGTTACCGTCTTTTTGAACGTGATACCAGGAAAATGATGGCGACTGAAAGGGGCACCATGCTTTACAATTTCATCATTGATCATATGAACAAGCTTGAAGAAGCGGAACAGATTTTTCACCGCAGATCTAAGATCGTGAAGCCTACTGTAAGCGTAGGGATGGGATTTGAGCTTTTTCAGCATACCCTTGAACCTTATGTTTCCAGCCTGCCATTTAACCTGGTTACCCGATTTGGCGAATACCCGCAAATGTTACAGGAGTTGAACAACGGGGCATTAGACCTGATTTTAACGCAGCAAAAAGGCCATCAAAATAACCTGGCTTACACGCCATTTACCACAGAACAAATGATCCTTATTTGTGGCAGTCAAACTGATACTGCTGAACTGGATCAGCTGGTGCTGATCAATGACCTTGCAGCGATTAAAAAATGGCTGACCGTTCAAATCTGGTACACCAAAGCTGCAGATAATGATTACTTAAAGAGGTTCTGGGAAGCCAACTTTGACTCCTTGCATGAATTCACGTCGAACTATGTATTACCCTATTTTGGTTCAATTTTGCGTTGCCTGGCAAATGGCAAAGGCTTTGCCATTGTCCCTGATTTTCTCTGCGCAAGATACATTGCAGACCAATCGGTAAAACTGGCCTGGGAAGGTAGTTGCCCAGTTGAAAACACGCTCTATTTTGGGAAGCGCAAAAAAAACTTATACGCCGAGGAGATCAAACAATTAGAAGATATCTTATCTAAAAATTCGCCGCCCTTAACAGAATCGGTTATACATCAATATTCCATTTAAATAATACCTAGTGTACATCATATGAAAAATAAACTTTTGCTAGTCGCCCTAACCAGTCTGGCGGCATTGATAGCCTGCAATTCGCCGAAAAAACATCAGGTGGAATCTACTAATCCTATAAAACCTGACAGTGTAAGAACAGGCGGTAATAAATTAATTGAGATTGATGGTAAATACAAGGTTTGGACCAAAAAGGTAGGTAATGGAAAGATAAAAGTACTGCTGCTGCACGGCGGACCTGGTTTCTCCCATGATTACCTGGAATGTTTTGACGATTTTCTGCCTAAAGAAGGTATGGAGATCTATTATTATGACCAGCTGGGTTGTGGCAATTCAGATAAACCGGCAGACACCTCTTTGTGGAACATCCCACGTTATGTGGAAGAAGTAGAGCAGGTAAGAAAAGGTCTGGGATTAGAGAAATTTTACATCGTGGGACATTCATGGGGCACTTTGCTGGCGATGGAATATCTGGCTAAATATCAATCCCATGTAAAAGGTGCCGTGTTCTCTAACATGACGGGCAGCATAAAAGATTATATAGATTATACCGCTATATTAAAGTCGAAGATTTTTAGCCTGAGAGATAAGGCGCTTTACGATTCACTTGATCAGCGAAAAGCATACACTTCATTGCAATACAATGACCTGCTGATGAACAAGTTATATACACAGGTAATCTGCCGTCTGCCTTTGAAGAAATGGCCCGAGCCATTGATGAGAACATTTAAAAAGCCCAACCAAACCATTTATCTGCAAATGCAGGGGGTTGATGAGTTTCACGTAACCGGGAATTTTAAAAACTGGGATTTTTGGAACAAACTGCCAAACCTGACAATTCCCATTTTAGTACTCGGTGGCGAGTACGACGAGATGAATCCTGCAAGCATGAAGAAAGAAGGCCGGCTGTTGCCTAACAGCCGGCTCTATCTATGTCCCAAAGGCAGCCATATGGCTATGTATGATGACCAGCAGCGGTATTTCTCTTCGCTGGTTGCCTTTTTAAAAGACGTTAACCAGGACACATTTAAGGCTGATGCTAAATAAAGTTTTTAATCACTATACAGATATGATAAATCAGACAAAAAAGAAAGACCAGGTAATGGCGACTAACTACATTACCTACCGGAAAACAAAGATTGATGACCTGGAAATATTTTACCGGGAAGCGGGAGATCCTAAAAAGCCAGCTATTTTATTGCTGCATGGCTTTCCTTCCTCTTCCCACATGTATAGAAACCTGATGGAAAAGCTTGCACCACACTACCACCTGATCGCCCCGGATTATCCAGGATTTGGGTTAAGCAGCAGCCCATCCCCTGCAGTTTTCAGTTATACCTTTGATCATCTTTCAGAGATCGTAGAGAAATTTATTGACAAATTGCAATTAAAATCAATCAGTTTTTACCTGCAGGATTACGGTGGGCCCATAGGTTTTAGAATTATGAGCAAAAGACCTGAACTGGTCAGATCTCTTATTGTTCAAAATGCAAATATTTACCTGGAAGGCCTGGGTCCTGATGTAAAAAAAATCGGTGAGCTGACCGAAGCAAATGACATCAAGGGTCTGGAAGCCGTTACCACCTATATGATGTCACTTGAGGGAATAAAAGAGCAATATATTTATGGCACTACCTATCCACATCGGGTAAGTCCGGATAGCTATCACATGGATCATTTTATTTTTGAACAGCCAGGGATAAAAGATATTCAGAAAGTTCTTTTCAATGACTACGGAAATAATTTCCCAAAGTATCCGGAATGGCAAGATTACCTCCGAAAACATAAGCCACCTGTGTTAATCACCTGGGGTAAAAATGATAAGATATTTCCGGAATCCGGTGCCCTGGCTTATAAAAAGGACCTGCCTAATGCGGAAGTTCATTTATTTAATGGCGGGCATTTTCTTTTGGAAGAATATGGAAACGAAATAGCGGGACGGATACACACATTTCTGCAAATTTTATTTCCAAATTCATTGGCATAAATTGCGTTATTTGTAGTAAACAACCACAACCAATTTGAAACGTAATTTCTGCCTCTTGCTATTAGCATTGACTATTTCCACTGCTTCTGCCCAAACTGTAAAAACCGACACGATCTTAAGAACAGTGCTTGATACCACCAGGTATGATTCGCTAATGAAAAAAATGGCCAATGGTGATAAGCGCTGGCCGGTAAAAAAGGCACCATACCCCCTTCCTGGCGCTATTTTACCATTTAAACGCATTGTAGCATTTTACGGCAACATGTACTCGAAGAATATGGGCGTGCTTGGCCAGTACGAACCGGTTGAAATGCGTAAAAAGCTAATGGCCGAAATCAATAAATGGGAAGCTGCAGATCAGGCTACGCCAGTGGTACCTGCATTGCACTATATCTGCGTAACCGCCCAGGCAGATGCAGGCCGTAACGGTTTGCATAATCTGAGGATGCCTTTCAGCCAGATCGATAAAGTGATCGAAATGGCGAAACCTATCAATGCACTGGTTTTTCTGGATATCCAGGTTGGTTTCAGCACTGTGCAAGCGGAATTACCATTACTGGAAAAATACCTGAAAATGCCCAATGTACATTTCGGTATAGATCCGGAGTTCTCGATGAAGCAAGGCAGCGTTCCGGGTAAACGCATAGGTACCTTCGATGCCGCGGACATTAACTATGTAACCAGCTATTTGAGCGACCTTTGTAAAAAGTATAACCTGCCGCCCAAGGTTTTTGTGGTGCACCGCTTTACCAGGCGCATGGTAACAAATTACCAGGATATTAAACTGCGTAACAATGTACAGTTTGTAATGGACATGGACGGCTGGGGCGGTCCAGACCTCAAGAGAGGTACCTATAAATATTTTGTGCAGGGTGAACCCGTACAGTTCACCGGCTTTAAACTGTTTTACAAGAATGACATTAAACCCGTGCCGCACAGAATGATGACAAAGGAAGAGGTGCTTAATTTAAAGCCTGCACCGTTCTATATACAATACCAATAACTATTTAAAGATAAACGATAAACACTTATATTAGCTGCAATAAATATTTATAAACTGGCATCCCGCCTAAATAAATCATACCCGATGAAAGTTATATTTAAAATATTGGCCTGTATCTTATTTATTTTTGTTTTCCTGCTTGATTCGAAAGGGTTATTAGCTCAAAACAAACCACAAGCTAAAGACCTTGTTATCATTAATTTTGATAAGCAGGGGAATCAGGTAATTCGCTATAGTACTGTTGGTGATGCGATTGACGCGCACGATGGTGAAATTGCACAATTTGGCAATACTTATTACCTATATGGAACCAGTTATGATTGTGGGTTTGAGTGGGGCAACAAGAATGCACCATTTTGCGGTTTTAAAGTTTATACGTCAAAAGATATGCAGACCTGGACTGACAAGGGATATCTATTCGATGCTAAAAGCGAGGTTTGGCAAACCCGGTGTAATGGAAATACATATGGCTGCTTTCGCCCGCATGTTGTTTTTAACAGCAAAACCAAATTATATGTTCTTTGGATAAATGTTTACGATAATGTATCTGGCTATCGGGTTTTCACAAGTAATACTCCTCTTGGTCCTTTTACCGAAGCTAGTGAGCCTAAGTTGTCCGTTAATGCAAAAATGCCTTCAGCGGGTTTAAATAACGGTGACCATGACATTTTTATAGATGATGATGGCATTGCTTATCTTGCCTACACGGACTGGCGTTCAAAAGGCACAATTGTAATAGAGAAACTGAGCAGCGACTACTTAACGGGCACAGGAAAAGTTGCCACAGGAGTTACTGAAGGCCAAACTGAAGCTCCAGGTATGTTTAAAAGGAAAGGTATTTACTATGTATTATATTCCGATCCCAACTGTGGTTATTGCCCGGGTACCGGCACATCCTATAAAACATCCAAATCGCCACTTGGACCATGGTCGGCAGCTAAAAAGATAAGTGATAACTCCTGTGGCGGGCAACCTTCTTTTGTATCAACTATAAAGCTTGGTTTAGGTAAAGTGTACCTTTTTGGAAGCGACTTATGGAACAATGCTGCTAAAAACGAAGCTTTGGCCAATTATTACTGGGCACCGCTAAAATTCGAGGATGATGGCTCTATCATTCCCATGACGTGCGACCAGCCTTTTAAAGTTTTAAAAAACAGCAGAATAGAATTGCAAACGATTGGCAAAACTAATAGCTTTAAAGGTCCATGTGATATAACCAGCAATGTAAAGCGGTCGCAATCTTTTATAGCCGAAAAGTCGGGCATTTTAAAAACTATTACCTTTCCATTGTATAAAACAGGGAATACCGATGCAGGATTACAAGCAGATATTTACAAGGCCGATGATCAACTGCAACCTACAGGTAAGGCTTTATATACTACTGAAATCCCGGCAAAATTAATCGGCTGGTCGATAAAAAAACAAACGATACATCCGGGTATTGTCTTAGCCAATGGAACTGCCTATTGTATTGTTCTGCATACCCCGGCCACTTCTGGTTGTTACGGTTTTACTTATGTGAATAGTTTTAATAAGAATACTAAAAGAATATTTAGTCAGCAAAAGGGATCTGTTTATACTCCGGAAGATCATAAGGAACTAAATTTTAACATGATCATTGAGGCCTTTGACCTATAAAAAATGCCAGGTGACTTGCCGGATAGGGATAACACTTCTTTTTTTGGAATTTCATCAAAACAAACCCGCTTAAATCTACGTCTATTAATAAGCAATATCTTACCAATAACTTCAAACGAAATTGCTTAAATAATATTTACTCAAATAGAATAATAGGATGGATTTACAGTTGAACAATAAAACAGCATTGGTTACCGGATCTACCGACGGAATCGGTTTTGCCATTGCAGAAGGCTTATTGAAAGAGGGAACTAAAGTATATATCAATGGACGCAGTCAAAGTAATATCGATGAAGCGATAAAAAAGTTAACAACATCAGTTCCAGAAGGAAAAGTTGAAGGCATTGTTGCAGACTTTAGCAAGGTTGAAGAAGTAAACGCGCTGATCAGTCAATTACCGGAGGTAGATATTTTGGTGAATAATGTAGGTATTTATGGTGACCAGCCTTTTGAAACTACCACTGATGAGACCTGGTTTAATGATTTTAACATCAATGTGATGAGTGGCGTTCGTTTGGCCAGGCACTATACACCGATAATGAAGCAGAAAAACTGGGGACGCATTATATTTTTATCCAGCGAATCAGCCGTCAACATTCCTGATGACATGATTTTATATGGCGTAACCAAAACAGCTTATCTGGCATTAAGCCGTGGGCTGGCTAAACATTTACGTGGAACCAATATCACCGTAAACGCTATTCTGCCTGGCCCAACCTGGGCTGCAGGAAATATAAAAAGTATGGAAAAAGTGGTTGCTGAAAAAGGAATCAGTATGGAAGAAGCTTCTTTGCAGTTTATCAAAGAAAAGCGACCTTCTTCTATCATTCAACGATTTGCAACTGCTGAGGAAGTGGCAAACCTGGTAGTTTACACTGCCAGTGAACTGTCTTCTGCCACAACCGGGGCAGCACTTCGCGTAGATGGCGGTGTCATAGATTCGGCATTTTAAAAAAATAACAACATAGATTGAAATGGCAAACAAGTAGTTATGGGCTTGACAAAATCCTCGGTTTAGAACCGAGGATTATTCTCCTGTTTTGTAAATTTCTTTAAATGACACGTGATGATATGACTATCAAATACCCAACACTTAGAACATACGTTTTGATTCAACCAAAAGGATTCATCAAACTTTATAGCGACAGGCTTATTTATCGCCAGCCAAGTGCAGGGGCAATATGCTCCAGAATAGAAGAGAGTACATGGATGTTATAGTCAACACCTAAAGTATTCGGTATGGTGAGGAGTAACGTATCTGCTTCTTGTATCGCTTCGTCTTTAGCCAATTCCCTGATAAGCTGATCGGGTTCGGCTGCGTAGCTCTTTCCGAAGACGGCCCGTTGATCAGCATCAATGTAACCGAAGCTATCACCTCCTTTTGCCTGCTGTCCAAAGTAAAGCCTGTCCTGATCGTTCATCAGCGCAAAAATGGAGCGGCTGATCGAAACTCTTGGTGCGCGTTGGTGACCAGCTTTTATCCAGGCTTCTTTGTACAACCTGATTTGTTCTGCCTGCTGGATATGGAAAGGTTTGCCACTTTCGTCAAATTTCAAGGTAGAACTTTGCAGATTCATGCCGTTCTCAGCCGCCCAAACAGCGGTTGCATTAGAGCCTGCTCCCCACCAGATACGTTCCTGCAATCCATTGGAATGCGGTTCCAGGCGTAACAAGCCTGGCGGGTTCGGAAACATTGGATGAGGATTGGGCTGCGCAAATCTGGTACCTTTTAATTTATCTAAAAACTGCAGCGCCTTTTGTCGTCCCATATCTGCATCGGTTTCACCCTCTGCAGGTGCATAACCGAAATAGCGCCACCCTTCGATGACCTGCTCGGGCGAACCCCGGCTGAGGCCTAATTGTAAACGCCCGCCGGATATCAGGTCGGCAGAGCCGGCATCTTCCACCATATACAGAGGGTTCTCATAACGCATATCGATTACACCGGTACCGATCTCTATTTTGCTGGTTTTGGCGCCAATTGCAGATAGCAAAGGAAATGGGGAAGCCAACTGCTGCGCAAAATGATGAACCCGAAAATAGGCACCATCTACACCTATTTCTTCCGCAGCAACAGCCAGATCAATGGACTGCAGCAAAGTATCCCCTGCGGTACGGGTATTGTACACGGGATGGTCAGACCAATGCCCGAATGATAAAAATCCTATTTTCTTCATCAATAGCTCATTTATTTACCAGCAAATGTAAGTATCCCTGTAGTACGCGCAGGTCACGGATTAGTAATAATGACCGTTTCGGCCATTTAGCCAAATCAATTAAGCCTGCCTCCTGTACTAGGTGGTGCGCGCCTGTCTTTTGGAAAACTTGTGCAACAATAGATACATAATAATTGATTGTTAATATTTCAAAAGACACACTTCTAATTTCTTTAGGAATCGATTAAGGTGGCTCTATCTGATGACATACCCTTACGGGAATAGAAACCATAACGATAATCTTGTATACCGTATGCGAATTCCTACACCTATACGACTAATATCGATTTTTTCCCGATAATTTAGTAAATTAGTCATGGTGGTGACAGCAACACAATGAATTAAAGTAAATATTTATAAACCAAAAAAATGATTTATAGCGCTTTAAAGCAGGTTAAGTTTGTCCTATGGATATTCCTTCTGTCGGCGATTCTCGTTTCGATGGCGAAAGGACAAGCTCACAAAAGCGTGTACAACGATGTAGCCAGGCAGCGGCTCCTTATCCGGATTATCACAGACTATGTCCATACCATTTCTCAGGGGCAGATCGATATGGACAGTGCGGCAAGAATTTCCTGCAGGCTTTATGGCTTCAGTCCACTGTTGGTTTATAACGAAGGATATAGTGACGGTAAACCAACGGAAGGTACCAGGTTACTTGATGCGGGAAAAATTAAAGACGCAGAAGGCCTGGTAAATCGCCTGCATGGAGAAGACCGTATGCGGCTGACCATTGATCTGGGCAACTTTTTTGTCTTCAAACCGGGTGCCCTGAAAGCAGATCTTGACAAGGCTTTTAAATATACGCAGATGGCTATGTATCTATCCAAATCCCGATCGGTTCAATGGCAGATAGAGGCGATGCAGCTTCAGGCTTATGTATTTGATCAATCCGGTAAGACAATGAAAAGCCAGGAGCTTTCTGAAGCAGTTATAAAGCTATGCGAACAATCGGGAAGACGCACCTATATGGCTCAAGCCTTATTAAATGCAGGAAGATTACTTCCCTACGGACACCCTTCAAGACTTAAAGACTTCGAAAAGGCACTTGCTACCTTTCGGGAAGGGAATGCCACAACAAAGGAGATTGAAACACTTTCGGAAATGAACGTTGAATATTTTGTCCTCAAACAATATAAAACTGTTGAACGGGTGGTCCGCACTATTATAAAACTTCAGTCTGAGATTGCCTTCCGCCAGCAGCAATATGCCTATGATGTGCTTACTTACCTGGCTTATCGCCAGGGAGACCTGACAGGAGCAATATCCTTTTCAGATAAGAGCCTGGCACACCTTAAATCAAAAGAAGATTCTGTTTTTGAAAGTTTCTTTTTTGCCCGTAAAGGACTGCTTTATGCCCGCCTTGCCTATTATAATAAAGCACTAATCTGGTTTAACAAGGCTCTGGAGAATAAATCAGGAGAGACAAGACTATATTGGTACAAAGCTTTTTTGGCCAAGGCGGATCTGCTAAATTCAAATGACAAACCAAAAGAAGCCCTTTCTTTACTAAGGAAGACCGGAGGCCAATATCCGCCCTTAACTATTTTCGAAAAGATGTACTTCGCCATCTCCCTTGGGGAGGCTTATGACAGACTAAAACAGCTTGGTCTGGCTGAAAACAACTACACAGTTTTTCTGAAAATGGCAGAGCACTTTCCAGTAGAATACATACATGACGAGTTCCCGGAGGCCTTTTATAAGATTTCCAGCTTTTATCGCCTCAATGGAAAAACAGGAAAAGCGAGAGCAGTACTTGAACGGGCCAGGGTCTCCAGTTCTCATACTGAGATGGAAAAAAGAGGACTTTTTTATCATAACCTGTTTAAAATTGACTCTGCGGAGAAAGATTACTTACATGCAATTGAAAATCTTCAACTGGGCCAAAAGTTTTCTGATTCGGCGTTCAGCTATGAGCAGAGAAAAAAGGTTACTGAATTATTGGTAAAATATGAAGCGGAACAGAAAGACAAAAATATTGAATTGCTGAATAGCCAGCATCAGTTGCACCTGACTAATGCACTAGAGGCGATCAGGCTAAAAAATATTACCCTCGGCGGCGCAATTCTGTTGCTGATTATCATCGGTTTGTTGTTTAACTACTACCTCATCAAACAAAGAACCAATAAAAAACTTGAGGTTAGCCAAAAAGAGCTGGATCAGAAAAATACCTTTCTGGAAACATTGAATACTGAACAGGAAAAATTGTTAAAAGAAAAAGAATGGCTCATCAAGGAGGTCCATCACCGGGTGAAGAACAATCTGCAGATGGTCACTAGCCTGCTTTATTCACAATCAGTATATCTGGATGATGATGCGGCAAAACTAGCGATCAAGGACAGCCTGCGAAGAATGCAGGCCATGTCCCTCATCCATCAGAAGCTTT
>Ga0233344_1000154_pt1 | contig 12916 bp, 6 predicted proteins | sample GEONDECOMP281_FD_180697 | JGI IMG/M metagenome (GOLD analysis project Ga0233344, IMG submission 180697) | Leaf litter microbial communities from Shasta-Trinity National Forest, California, United States - GEON-DECOMP-281 | ecosystem: Environmental > Terrestrial > Plant litter > Unclassified...
CCAGGGTGGCCACCATTTACATTGTGCATTAAACTTTCATTGACCAGTGTCATGTAGTCGACTGCACCAACAGGCTTAGGCAAACCAGAAGGAACCTGGAAACCATAATTGCCGGAGTAATTGAACTCGACCGTTCCTTTTTTTCCTTTTTTGGTGGTAATCAGGACTACCCCATTCGCTGCACGAACCCCATATACGGCAGCACCTCCATCTTTTAACACAGAAATACTTTCAATATCATTGGGATCAAGACGGGTAATATTATCTCTTGGAATACCATCAATTATGACTAAAGGGCTACCCAGTCCCCTGATATCAAATGAATTGCTAAAAGAACCAGGCTCACTGCTGGTTTGCACTACACGTAAGCCGGCAACCTTGCCCGTTAACATGTTCTGAACGTTCTCATTTTTAGTGGTCACGATGTCTGCACCGGTAACCGACGCTACAGAACTGGTTAAGGACACCTTCTTTTGTGTACCGTAACCAACCACCACTACCTCATTCATGGTATTGGTTTGCTGTGCGAGTGATACATTAATAATTTTTTGATCTTTAACAGTGATCTCCTGAAAGGTATACCCGACTACCGTAAAAACAAGGACTTGCCCGCCGGTAACATTGATCGTGTATTTACCATTACTGTTACTGGTAGTACCAATGGCAGTTCCTTTAATGACAATACTGGCTCCGGGAAGCGCAGCACCTTTTTCGTCGGAAATTGTTCCGGTTAAGGAGTAAGTCCCCTGTGCTAAAACTGAATTGGAAAGGATAAAAAACAAGGGCAAAAAGATACAGTACTGTATCATGGCCCTTAATTTTTCCCGGTAACGAATGCCAAAGCACCCATTAAGGCTGGTAAAATTTTTATTCATACAGAATTTGGTTAAGATGCCCTTTATAAAGACATGCAATTATAGACCGGAGGGTATTAAGAAATGGGTTAATAAAGGGATTAATACCCCTAAAAATTTATTAACCAGGTCAAATAATTGAAGTTAACCAAGAATCTTCAAATGTTTCCTTTGAAGATTACTAATACGTTTTACTATTTTAAATCATCAGCACAGATACGATCAAAGGGCAGCGGATAATCCACCCCTAACGATCTTTTGTATTCCAGGACAAATTCATTGTATATTTTTTGTGCATGCACTACCCCTTTAGTTCTGCGGAGTGCCTTTAATTTAAAATTTATGGCTTCCTCATTAAAGGGATCGATGTTTAGAATCACCCGTATAATTTCAAATACCCGCTTAAAATCTTTAATCCCATAGGCATTTCGGAGTTCCGGAAGAATGACATTCATTAATGCTTCTTCGTAAGCCAGTTTAAAATCATCCATCCATGGCTCGGATATAAACTGCAGCAACCCGCCACGTGCGATCAGGTCGAAATGATTCAGAATAGATTGTACAGCATCTGTTTTGTTTACTTCCCTGATCAGACTACTTACTGTAAAATAATCGCAAAAGAAATACTGTCCAAAATCAAAATAGTAAGCATCATTAAAAAAAATAAGTTCGATGCCATCGATATCAGCAATTGCATTTCTAAGATGGTTTATCGTTACTCCTTTAATGTTCTTTGTTTTGGCAATTTCCTTTTCCGGCCATAGTGTAAATGAAATCTTTTTTGAAACTACGCCTGCCTTGTCCTGGCTATGCAGTAATATAAGTACAAATAATTGCCTGATCTTAGGACTAAACAGGTAAGTAATATTCCTCTGATTTTTATCATATATACTAAATTCGCCCAGTAAGTAGACCGCATTAGCCCTTTTTTCCTGTATAGACTCTTCATCACATGGTATGTCCTCTGTATCCTGATCTGACAACCCAATCAATTTGCTGCTGCGTCTTTTTTGTCTGATTAAAAAAAAACCAAGGAACATAGCCGTCAGAAAAAATACGACGATAGCAATACGATAGATAAAAACACTTTTGAAAACAGGTTTTTTGGCATATGAGTTTAAATAATCCTGCTGGCTGATAGGCGGGGCATACAGAGAATATATTTTAATAAAGGACTGCTTATCGGTGGTAAATTCCTGTATTGTACATAAAAATTCCTGCTTTTTAGGATTAAAAAAAAGATTAATATCACTTTCTATCCGCTCTGAGGTAACAGGAATGGTTCCGCTTACGATCTGAAAGGAACCATCTTTAATAGAAAACCGATAGAGCCTTAAGCTAGTTTTAGGCTTACTATGCGGATAACATAAGGCATAAAAATATTTTTGATCTTTTGAAAGGATCAGGTTGTTAGCGGGTACAAAATCACCTCCCTTTGGCTTAATCTCCCATAATTTTTTTATCGAATGGCTGCCGAGGTCTATGCAGTAAAGGTCGTAGAAGTTTCGGCCTCCAACCACCTGGCTTCCGGTTTCATTCCCGTATCCGCCAAACAGGTAAATTTCATTTTTACGATTTGCAGAGGAATGACCAGCAAAAAAACGGGGCTGTACCTTATCCCCCGAAAATAAGACCTTATCCCATTGATTAGTCTTTTGATTAAGCTCAAAAAAATCATTGTAATATGCAAACAGCCCATATCCGCCAAAAAGGAAGAGATGTTCCATCTTTTGATCGTAAAATATATTGTGGTGATGCCGTTGCTGCCTGATCAGTGCATTACCTACCGTATCCCATTTAAGCGTATGGAGGTTAAGTGAAGCAACATTAGGACCTTTGCCCCTGATTCTATTGACTTCATAGACATAAAGCCTGTTTTCTTTTGGATTTACAATGCTTTTACCCAGTATCATCTGCACCGGGAGTTTATTCTGATAAGCACTTACCTTTACCTTATCATGCTCGGTATCATAAGCTATCAAATGATCAGTAGTATAAATAAACAATTGCTGACCGTTATCATTTAATCCTGCTACCTCTTTAAAACTTTCTGAAAACCGGTTTTTCCAAAAATATGACTCATTGATTAACCACACGGGGTTTTCTACCTCTCCAATGCTATTTCCATCCTGATCATGAACTTCATTTTTAGCCCATTCATTTAGTGGAAAGAAGTAAGAACTATTACTGTCACTAACCGTTAAGTTTTTAATGGCCATATTTGGCACTTCACTATACCGTTCATTTCTTCCAAAAGTGATCTTTGGTTTCAGCTGGTCTTCAAACCCGAAATTTGATGCTCCATAAGACTTTCCATTGATAACAATAGTTACCCTGTCTGCTACTAAATTAAGATCAACCATTACCCTCAGCCACTTTCTCTTTTTAAGCTGTTTAATATTTACAGGAATCTTAATTTTATTGCTTTTGCTATCGATATTAAAGTTGAGCCAGGACGTGGTATCAGTATGCAGGTAGCTTAAGCTGTAGGAATTATTCTTGCTATCCGTAATATTAAAGATATAGCCCAGATGTTCATTATCCCATAAGGAAAGGTCAAATTTAAGCTGTAAACGCGCTGAAAAAGTTGGTATTTCGTTCTTAAAAACCCGGTAAGACGTTCTTTCGCCTACCAGACTGTCATTGGAATTAAACAGCAACCCTTGTGTATATCCCTTGATCGCAGGGAGCAACAGGAATAAGAGAAATACAATTTTATATGCTCTTTGGTGAAGCAATAAAATCTCATCTTTTTTCTTCATTAGAATACAGTTTATTTAACCGCTGGAGAGTTATTACGAAATTGGAAAGCAATATTACAATTTTATTATAGCCGGAATAAGGATTTTTACGGATTAATTTATCTGGATAATTGATCGCACCTGTAGGTTGACTCGTTTAGGCTTTAATGAGTGCAGGTTAATTCAAAAATAAATCCAGGTCAAGTCCATTTTATTATAGCAAAAACATGGACCCGACCTGGACTTGATATATCCATACACCGTTAAACTAAGTGTGTGTCACCTCTGGATTATGTAAAAAATAATGCCGCACGATGATGGATCTATTGCAGTTTTTTATCAGTCCAAAATGTTAAAAAAGATGTTTTATTGGCCAAAAAACATTTAACACAGTTTTAATACAATCTTAACCTCCATAATGATTAAGCGTTAACAGAACGCTTAATCATTTTAGCATTCAAGCTAATAAATAGCCTGTAATTAACCCTAAAGATACTATGATACTATTTTATCATAGTGTATAGGTAACACTAATAATATTGCTTAAACCATATGGTTAAAAAAACATAATAAAAAGCTAAAAATGTGTCATTTGTCACATTTTTAAAAATTTTAATAAGTTATAAATCAATGCTTTAAAAATTATTTTAACGTTTTTTAACATTTTACATACAGGCGATTAATTTTAATTATAGCTTTGGGTTAGTGTAATAAAAACAATAACACTACTAACCAAATATAAACTGTATGAGCATTTCCCCTCGATGTAAACGACATTAGTTTACTCTCTCAAGCAATACCAACTAACCAAATATTTACTCAAAATCAAAATGTATGAAAGGAAGATTTACTCTTATTTTCTTTATTTTCTGCATATTTTTATTTCCTGCCACACTATCTGCGCAGGACATTAAGGTATCAGGAAAAGTAACAGACCAGACCGACCGAGGTCCGCTGCCTGGTGTTACAGTCAGCCTTGAAGGCACTACCCGGGCTACACTTACAGATAATTCCGGAAGATTCACTATCTCGGCACCTCTGGGAGGAAAACTTGTCTTTAGATTAATCGGCATGACCCCTAAAACCGTTCAAATCACTGACGGCCCAATCGACGTTGTTCTGGCTCAGGATACAAAAGCACTATCTGAAGTAGTGGTTGTGGGTTATGGAACACAAAAAAAGAGCGTGGTTACCGGCGCAATATCAGGTGTAAAAGCAGCTGATTTGGAAAACCAGCCGGTTACACGGGTAGAACAATCCTTGCAAGGAAGAACATCTGGTTTAACTATTGCCAGTAATTCCGGTCAGCCGGGCTCCGCAGCCTCTGTTAGAGTAAGGGGTATTACTACGTTTAACAGAAATGGGGGCGACAATAATCAACCCCTGTGGGTTGTTGATGGAGTGGTAGTAGACAATGGAGGTATTGGTTATATCAACCAGTCAGACATTGAATCTATTGAAGTATTAAAAGACGCTTCTTCTCAGGCTATTTATGGAGCCAGGGCTGCTGCAGGTGTAATTCTGGTGACCACTAAAAGAGGTAAATCCGGAAAACTTCAGATCAATTACAATGGCTATTACGGACTTTCCTCCCCAGCTAAAAAGCTGCATCTTTTAGATGCTTCCCAATATGCAACGATTATGAATGAATCGGCTGCTAATGCTGGCCAGGCCGCCCCATTTGCTAACCCTTCAGCTTTAGGGAAAGGTACCGACTGGCAAAAGGAAATCTTTAACAGCAGTGCAAAAAGACAGTCGCAGGAGTTCAGTATTAGTGGAGGAAATGATGTATCCACATTTTATTCTTCTGTAGGTTACATTGATCAGGATGGTATTGTAGCTTCTGACATTTCGAATTATAAAAGGACCAACATCCGTTTGAACTCGACCCATAAACTGGCTTCATTTTTAACTCTCGGACAAAACCTTGGTTTTTCGCATGAAAAATCAACAGGCCTTGGAAATACCAACAGTGAATTTGGCGGGCCGTTAAGTTCGGCGATCAATCTTGATCCGATTACTCCTGTTCTGGTTACAGATCCGACTATTGCTGCTGGTGCTCCCTACAACAACAAAGGTGTAATCAGAGATGCGAATGGTAATCCTTATGGTATATCAAGTTATGTAGGACAGGAGATAACCAATCCTTTAGCCTATGTAAAAACCCGTTTGGGAAATTATACCTGGAGTGATAATATTGTTGGAAATGTATTTGCCGAGCTAAAACCTATTGCCGGATTAACAATTAGATCAACATTGGGTACTAAGCTGTCTTATTATGGCACTGAGGCATTTACGCCAGTGTCTTATCTAAACTCTTCTACTGTAGTTTCGCAAACTTCATTTAATCGCCAGCAAAACCGTCAGGTAAACTATAACCTGGAAAATACCGCTTCATACAGTAAAACATTAGATAAAAACAGTTTTAGCATATTATTAGGACAAGGTATTTATGTAGACAATAATAACCGAAATACCAACGTAACCTATTTCAATATCCCAGCAACAACTTTTGACGACGCTTCTTTGAACTACAATGTTTCCAATGATCTGCGTACAGGTGTGGGTTCAGAAGGCCAGCTACATAAAGTTGCTTCCTTTTTTGGTCGTTTGAACTACAACTATGACGAGAAATATATTTTAGAAGGTGTAGTACGTCGTGATGGTTCTTCTAATTTCGGGGCAAACCATAAATTCGGTTACTTCCCTTCTGTATCAGGAGGATGGGTTCTTTCCAAAGAAGATTTCCTAACGGATAACAAAGTATTTAATTTTTTAAAGATTAGAGCAGGTTATGGAGTAGTTGGTAATGATAATATTGATCCCTTTGGTTATGTTTCAATTGTAGGAGATGGTCGTAATTATCCTTTCGGTAATGCAGGCAATTATAACGTAGGTTATAGTCCTAATGCACCATTTCCTAATCCGGATCTTAGATGGGAAGAAACCAGATCAACGAACATCGGATTTGATGCCACCTTGTTTAAGGACTTCACTTTAACTATGGAATGGTATAGAAAATTAACTAAAGACATCCTTCAGAATCCGCGGATTCCTGCATATTTGGGAGCGGTAACCAGCCCTCCGGCAAACATTGCGGATATGAAAAACACCGGTGTAGAAATTGAACTGGGCTACCATAAAAAATTAGGAGAGGTTAATCTGAGTGCCAATGGAAACATCTCCTTTCTCAAAAACGTAGTGACCAATCTTGGACAGGGTATAAGCTATCTTGGTGGCGGGGAAACTTTCCAGTCAAGCAGTTACCCGATTACACGTACTGCAGTTGACCAGCCTTATAATTCTTTCTTTGGTTTCAAAACAGACGGTATTTTCCAGACACAGGCGGATATTGACAGTTATACAGGTAAAAACGGAAAGATTCAGCCAAATGCAAAACCAGGTGATTTCCGTTATAAAGATTTAAATGGTGATGGAACGATCACTGAGGCTGACCGTACTTTTATTGGTAACCCAAATCCAAAATATACCTATGGTATTACCTTAAATGCATCTTATAAGGCATTCGATTTTATGATCTTTGGAACCGGAGTAGGTGGGAATAAGATTTTTCAGGGACTGCGCCGTTTAGATATCCTTAATTCCAACTATCAAACCAGCATATTAGACCGCTGGACAGGACCAGGAACAAGCAACACCATTCCAAGATTAACAAACGACGATTCCAATCACAACTTTACGAATCCATCAGATTTTTATTTGCAAAGCGGAAGTTACTTTAGGATAAAAGTTGCTCAGATCGGCTATAATCTGCCAAAGGCTACAATTAACAAAATTGGAATGCAGCGCGCCCGCATCTATGTAATGAGTGAGAACTTATTCACTTTCACTAAATATACTGGCTTCGATCCCGAGATCGGTGGTGGTGTGCTTAGTATTGATCGTGGTATCTATCCTCAGGCACGCTCGTTTATGCTAGGTTTAAGTGTAGGATTTTAATAGAACATAAAGATGAAAAGATATATAAAATATGCAATAGCAATTTCGGTAGCCCTGCCGATGCTCAATTCGTGCAAGAAGTTTGTGGAGGTAGATCCCAGGGGAGAGTTTGTTGAATCGGGCTATTATCGCGATGAAACAGAAGCCTTCAATGGCTTAGTGGCTGCGTATGATCTTCTTGGTTTCCAATCGAATGGTTTTGTAACTAAAGTAGATGTATCAGATGCGGCTTCAGATGATAACGTTGCCGGAGGTGGCGGGCCAAATGATGTAACTGCAATGCAGGTAATGAACAATTACACTGTTAATCCAGCAGTAGGTCCTCAGGATGATCTTTGGTCTTCTGGTTTTCAGGGCGTATACCGTACAAATATACTGCTGTCTAAATTACCAGGAGTAACCATGTCTGACGCTGTTAAAGCAAGATTTGTAGCAGAAGCCAAAATCTTACGTGCTTACTACTATTTTGACCTGGTACGTTTCTTTAAAAACATTCCGCTGATCCTTACTCCGGTAGCGATTGAAAAAGCTTACGACATACCTCAAGTTGCACCTACTGATGTATATAAACAAATAGAACAAGACTTGAAAGATGCTATTGCAGAAACCAACCTTCCCAGCATCGTACCTATATCTACAGAAGGAGGCCGGATGACCAAAGGTATTGCCCATGCGCTATTAGGAAAGGTATACCTGTATGAGAAAAAATATACGGAAGCAGCAGCAGAACTAAACGAAGTAAATGGTCCTGCTCCAGGGCAGGCGAATGCAACTTATGGCTACAATTTAGTAAGTGATTTTGCATCGCTGTGGAAAACCTCTACCAAATTTAACACTGAGGCCATCCTGGAGATTACCCACACCAGCAAATCAAATGCTACATGGACCTGCTTAACTTGCGGAGAGGGTAATATTTTAAATATTATGACAGGCCCAAGGGATTATAACATAAAGGCTGGAAAGACAGCACCTGATTATGTTTCGGGTTATAGCTTTCTGCCGGTTACACAAACCTTTGTTGATGTAGCTCATTTTGATCCCCGCTTTCAGGCTTCTGTAGCTAATTTAGATAGCCTGGAGAAAAACGGCATTGTATCCTATGGAAAAGGATACCAAAATACAGGATATTTCATAGAGAAATTTGCCGGACGAGTATCCGATAAAACTACAGGTGCAGGAAATGTTGAGCTAAACTATCCACAAGATATGTATGAGATCAGATTGGCAGACACCTACCTGATGGAAGCAGAAGCGATCGTTCAGGGTGGTGGAAACCTGGGGCGTGCTACGGCATTGATTACTGCAGTGAGAACCCGCGCTTTCCATGACGGAACGCCGCATACTGTGGTGGCAAACATGGCTAATATTATGCTGGAAAGAAGATTGGAACTTGCTTTTGAAGGGCACCGCTGGTTCGACCTGGTAAGATGGGGAATTGCAGGTCAGGTTCTAGCCTCCAAAGGATTTGTTACTGGTAAAAATGAGATTCTGCCGATTCCTTTACTTGAACTTGATAATACCAAAATCAAGCAAAGCAAAGAATATGGTGGTACACAATAGATATTAATTTTTATTGACGCGATTTTAATAGCAGAAGGTGGATGTTTACATTCGCCTTTCTGTTTTTAATTACCTGACTATGGAACTGTTCAAGAAAAAAACATTATTACTCAGCTTATTGACCATTGCTTTTGTCTGTCCATGCAGGTCACAGGGATTTTTACATGCTGAAGGAGAAAGAATTGTCAACGGAAAAGGCGAGAATATACAACTCCGGGGGATAGGCTTAGGTGGATGGATGCTGCAGGAAGGTTATATGCTTAAGATCAATAAAGAAGGACAGCAGCATTTAATTGCTAAACGTATCCGGGAGCTGATAGGACCAAAACAAACACAGGAATTTTATGACAGCTGGCTCCATAATTTTACGCGTAAGGCAGATATTGATTCTTTAAAAAATTGGGGATTTAATTCTGTAAGGCTGCCGATGCATTATAATTTATATACGCTGGCAGTTGATCAGGAACCTATAGCTGGCAAAAATACATGGATCAATAAAGGTTTCGCGCTGACAGACAGTTTACTGGCATGGTGCAAAGCTAATCATATGTATTTGATCCTCGACCTGCATGCTACGCCTGGGGGACAGGGAAACGACTTAAATATTGCAGATAGAGATGGCTCAAAGCCTTCTTTATGGGACAATGAAGCCAATCAGCAAAAAACCATTGCTTTATGGAAAAAGCTCGCAGAACGATATAAAAACGAACCCTATATTGGAGGTTACGATCTAATCAATGAACCCAACTGGGGCTTTGAAAACCAAACTGAAGACCCGCATGGCTTAAAGGAGTCAAAAAACATCCCCCTCAGAAAACTGATGGTCGCGATTACAGCAGCGATTCGTTCTGTAGACACCAAACACATGATAATCATCGAAGGCAATGGATGGGGCAATAACTATAATGGAATTATGCCCGCCTGGGATAAGAATATGGTACTCAGCTTCCATAAGTACTGGAATTATAATGACCAGGCTTCAATAGCACATATTCTTAAAATGAGAATCCAGTATAATATACCGGCATGGCTGGGAGAAACCGGCGAAAATTCCAATGTATGGTTTACTGATGCGATCCGCCTGTTTACAAAAAATAACCTTGGCTGGTCCTGGTGGCCACTAAAAAAAATCGGCGTTAATAACCCCGAAGAAATCATCTCTAATCCGGATTATGATCGTTTAGCTGATTTTTTAAACGAAAAAGCTGAAAAGCCTGCGGAAGCTATTGTATTTAAAGGATTAATGGAATTGGCCGCAGCCACTAAAATAGAAAATACAATTATTCATAAGGATGTAATAGATGCCATGATCCGGCAGCCTTTTTCTAACACAGCCATACCTTTTAAAAATAATTTAATCACAAACAATAACGAAATACAGGCAGCAGATTACGATCTGGGCATCAACGGAGTTGCCTATAATGATAAAGACACAGCAGATTACCATGTCGCCACAGGAATGACTACTCCAGGAAATAAAGGCCATCAGTACAGAAATGATGGTGTAGACATTAGCCGGGATTTCAGTAAAGAAGGGGCCTATTATGTGGGTAGTATTGAAAGCGGTGAATGGCTGCAATACACGCTCAATGTAGAAAAAAGCGGAATTTATACGATACAACTTAACCTCGCCTCTGAGCAGGAAGACGGTAAGGTCACGCTAACAGTTGATGGTAAGGTTTTAGCGAAAAGCATCACGGTTAAAAATACAGGAGGATTAACCAAATTCAGCCCAATACAGATTAAAAATATTAAATTAGCTCAGGGTAAACAGGTCTTAAGAGTTTATGCTGATATAGGTGGCTTTCATTTCAGCAGTATTGATTTTATAAAATAACCAAAGAAATTTTGAAAGGAGGCATACGTTTATTTACAATCCTGGGGGCGATCATTGCGATGGTAGTGCTATTTGCCCAATGCATAGATTTCAATGAGAAACCACCAGCAACGTTAAAAACCTTTGCCGGTGCTGCAACCTGCCGGCAGTGCCATGCTGCTATTGTTGATAGTTATCTTCAAAACCCCCATCAGCAAACGTCCCACCCTATTGAAGAAGATAAAGTAGTAAACGGCCCTATCCCCCAGTCATCTGTGTACGCTTTTGACCAGCATCTTAAGATAGTAGTAGAAAAAAGGGATGATAAAATGTTCCAGGTTGCTTATGTGGATGGAAAAGAATTAATTGCCCGCAGCTTTGATATTTCCATAGGCTCTGGTGAAAAAGCACATACTTATGGCTCATGGGAAGGTAACCAGCTTAAACAACTCCCGCTATCCTATTTCAGAAGTATTCAAAGCTGGGCAAATAGTCCCGGTTATCCGGCAGACAAAGTTTATTTTGAAAGACCTATCGGAAAGCGCTGCCTGGAATGTCACAGCTCATTTGCAGAGGTAACGTCAATACCAGACGGGTCACTAAAAGTAAAAGAAGAAGTGAAAAAAAATTCTCTTATTTATGGAATAGACTGCGAACGCTGCCATGGTCCCGCAGGTAAACATGTAGAATTTCATCTGGAAAACTCCGGAGAGAAAGCCGCAAAATATATTGTTATCTATAAAACCTTAAGCCGTCAGCAGAAAGTTGATGCCTGTGCAGTATGTCATTCCGGAACAGATACAGAAGTCCAGAAATCTACTTTTGCCTTTAAACCTGGTGATGATTTGAGAAATTACCATTTTACTGCTTCAGGCACTATTGGCAGGAAAGAACCTGATGTGCATGGTAATCAAAGTCGCCTGCTCGCAGAAAGTAAATGTTATCTGCAAAGCAAAACGATGGACTGCGGTTCCTGCCACCGTACCCACGAGAATCTTAAGGGTAACCTGACGATTTATTCAAAGCGCTGTATCAGCTGCCATGCCACAATTAAACACAGTGAAGCAACTTTAGCCAATGCAATGGTGAAAACAAACTGTATAGACTGCCATATGCCCAAACAGCCTTCCAACCTGATCACCTTTCAGCTTGCCGGCAAAAAACAGGTTTCTACTTATTTATTAAGGACACATAAAGTAGGGATTTACTGATCCTGTATTACATCCATTTACTGAGGTAGGCATTAAATGCTTCTTTATACTGTTCACCAACGGTAATGCTGAGTTCTCCTAAGCTCACACTATTCTTAGTTACTGAATTAACCTTGTCTAATGACACGATGTAAGAACGATGAACACGCATAAACGTTTTTGGTGAAAGTTTTTGTTCCATCGCCTTTAATGTGATCAGTGTAAGGATGGGCTTCGGATTATTGTCCAGATACACCTTTACATAATCCTTTAACCCTTCAATATACACAATATCACGGGTAGCTACGCGTACCAGCTGGTATTCTACTTTCAGAAAAACATACTCTTCCTCTTCCTCTGTTGTATTCAGCGCAACACCGGTGGGTATCGACTTTAACAATTCCGCATAAGCCATGCCCTTATTGGCGGCCATCAAAAATTCTTCATAATTAAAGGGCTTTAGTAAATAGTCAAGTGCATCTACTTTATATCCTTCAATCGCAAAATTATTATATGCAGTAGTAAAAATTACCCGGGGTCCATTATTGCCAGGCTGGCGGTCTAATATCCTTGCCATTTGAATCCCTGTAAGATCAGGCATCTGGATGTCAAGGAAGATCAGGTCAATTGATTGTTCATGAATCATCTCCATCGCCTTAACGCCGCTGGAAAACCTACCCGCAAGATGCAGAAAAGGGGTTTGTTCTATAAAATTACAGATTAGACCTAAAGCCAGGGGCTCATCATCAACTGCTATGCAATTCAGTACCATCTAGTGTTAAAGTTAAATGAACA
>Ga0233344_1000155_pt1 | contig 12883 bp, 9 predicted proteins | sample GEONDECOMP281_FD_180697 | JGI IMG/M metagenome (GOLD analysis project Ga0233344, IMG submission 180697) | Leaf litter microbial communities from Shasta-Trinity National Forest, California, United States - GEON-DECOMP-281 | ecosystem: Environmental > Terrestrial > Plant litter > Unclassified...
AGCGGTATCGACTGGGCCGAGGATTTAAAAGAAACAGCTATATTTTCTATACAAAATGAATATGGTGAAGGCTGGGAAAATGTGCCGTCAGATGAAAATGGAAATTATGATTACCTCATGTTTAATGATATTGAATTCAGAAATGAAGCTGTTCGCGATGAGTTAAAAAGATGGGGTGAGTGGTACTACGATACTATTCAAATGGGTGGCTTCCGGCTGGACGCCGTTAAGCATATTCCTTCAAGATATCTGAACGAATGGCTGGACCATATGAAAGATAAGTATAACCGGGATTTCTTTATCGTAGCGGAAAATTGGATACTGGATGATGTGCAAAAACTGAGAACTTATGTAGATCAGACCGAAGGCAGGATGCAACTGTTTGACTCGATGCTTCATCATAATTTTTTTCAGGCAGGTAATGAAGGAAGTGACTATGATATCAGCCAGATATTTGAAAATACGTTATTACAATCGCATCCTCAGCTGACGGTTACCTTTGTTGATAACCATGATTCACAGCCTTTGCAGTCGCTGGAAGGGTATGTCGACTTCTGGTTTCGTCCTTTAGCATACGCTTTGATCCTGTTAAGGGAGCAAGGGGTTCCTTGTATATTTTATCCTGATCTGTATGGTGCTAAGTATATAGATAACGATAAGGATGGTAACGAAGCGGATGTAGAGCTTATCGGTATGGATGGTTTGCCTGGGTTAATTAAGATCAGGAAGAGTGCTTCCTATGGTTTACAGCGGGATTATTTTGATCATCCAAATTGTATCGGATGGACAAGAGAAGGCGAGGAGGATATGGAAAATTCTGGTCTGGCAGTAGTATTAAGCAATAGCGAGGAAGGATCTAAAAATATGGAAATAGGAAAGGGTCATGCAGGAAAGGTATTTATTGATTCCATGGGTAACAGAAATGAAGAAGTTACTATCAATGAAAACGGATGGGCTGAATTCTTTTGTGCTGCCGGAAGTGTTTCTGTGTGGATACTTAAAACTAACTAGTTTATTGCTGGGTGGTACTGGTAGTGTTATAACCTATTAGTTCATCCCAGCGACCACCAGGTTTACGGTAATAAACAAAAGTTTCGTAATCGTTAGTGGTTTCGAAGAAAGAACCTTCAAAGACAGTGTTATCGATTTTTCCGGTTGCACTGTCTTTCCATACATACCTGAAGTCATACACTCCCTGTTTTAAATATAAGCTTGCATAAAACTTCTTTTTTGAAGTTTCATAGATCAGTTTGTTCTCATTTGTAAGCGTGTAGTTATTAAATCTTCCCACTACATATGCTTCACCGCTTGCGGTTGGTGCAGCTGCATTAAGGGTAAACTGAACATGGCCATAGTCTGTATCTGTATCATTGTTCAGGTTATCTTCATTACGCACAAAAAATGAACCATTATCATCGAGCTGAAGCGCATATTTTGGTGTGTTGCCGTTTTTGTCTTCAAATAGGGTAATGTGATTGGTGCTATCTATAAATATATCCTGAACATGTGCGGCTTTATAACGCAGGTTACGGAAATCAAACTTTCTAAATTCGTTCAGACCGTTAAAATCGTTGCCATTAATTTCGTTGTAAATTAAGGCTCCAGGTTTAATATAGGTTGGTTTTGTACTAACCATTGCCGTAAAAGGATCGCCATTCTGCAATACAACCAATTTAATATCTGTATAAGGATTTTGAATGGGGATAGTATGGGAAACGGTAATATTAATCTTCTGGTTGCTGGCCCTCAGCGTAATTTCATTACTTGGATTAAGTTCAGTTTTTAAACTGACCAGTTTATCTGTAATATAAAAGCGTTGTGAACATACCGGCTTAGTTAAATCTCCATGTTCGTATACCTTGAGCAAGTAGTTACCAGAGATTTTTGGCTTAATCTGATCGTTTGGCAGGAGGAGCTTATAGTGTGTAAATTTTTGTAACGTCTTAGATGAATAAGCATAATCGATTAGTCTGTCTTCACTAGTACCATCCAGGTAGTCTAGTGGAGATAAGCCCGAAGGTTGCCAGTCATAGGTACAATGCTCAACAGTGTACCAGTAATCCTTACTACCGCCCTGCAGATCATCGAATGAAAATAGCAATTGTTCAGTACTGCCCAAACCGATCACCGGAATGGATTGCTCTTTTTGTGTATTGTAGCATTGAACAGTTTTAATCTGCTGGAGATAAGTTTTGTTATCATAAACAAACTGCTGCTGTGCCTTTACAAGCTTTAAGCTAAACAAACATAAAAAGAGCAATACTCCGGATTTAACCATTATTTACTTTCCATTTCCATAATTTCAGCAGCAAGATCTTCCCATTTATTTTGAGCAGCATCCAGCAGTTGTTTGGCTGATAAGTATCTTTTGTTGGCATCAGCAAGTTTAGCTTTATCGCCATAAACTTTATCGTCTGCCAATTCTGTTTCAATAGTTTTTACAGTTGCTTCCAGTTCAACAGTTTCCTGCTCAATTTTCTGTAACTGATCGTTTAGTCTTTTCAATTGCTGCTGGCTGTTTACCGTTACTGGTTTATCTTCCGCCTTAGGCTTTACCTCTTTTTCAACAGGTTTTACCGGGATACTTTTTGCTACAGGAGGCACTCTTTTGCTATTCCATATCTCATACTCTGCATAGGTACCAGGATATTGTTTGATCTTTTCTTCCTCAATGAACCAGATCTTGTTGGCTACATTATCTAAAAAGTATCTATCATGGGATACTGCAATAAAGGTTCCTTCAAATTGTTTTAATGCCTGGATCAGAATATTTACCGATTGTATGTCCAGGTGATTCGTAGGCTCATCCAGGATCAGGAAGTTAGAGTCTGTCGTTAGCGACTTAGCTAAGGCTACCCTTGATTTTTCTCCTCCTGAAAGTACTTTGATTTTTTTAAATACATCGTCTCCGGTGAAAAGGAAACAACCTAATATAGAACGAAGTTCAGTATCGGTATGTTTAGGTGCAAATGCCTGTAACTCTTCCAGTATTGTATTTCCCAGATGAAGTGACTCCAGCTGATGCTGTGCAAAGAACGTTGTCGTTACGTTATGTCCTGTTTCGCATGAACCTTCAAATTTCTCTACTCCCGCAACCATTCTTAATAGCGTAGATTTTCCTTTGCCGTTCGCACCGATCAAAGCAATCTTATCTCCTTTTTCTATTACAGCTTCCGCATCTTCCAGAATATCTATATTGGGATATTTTTTTGTTGCATGCTCAATCCTGATCACGTGTCTGCCCGAAGGTTTAGTGAATTTAAAGCTAAAGTTTACCGTTGGGTTATCATCATCAACATCTTCCACACGGTCTAATTTATCGAGGGCTTTCATACGTGATTGTGCCATTTTAGCTTTACTTGCTTTGGCTTTAAAACGCTCGATCAGTTTTTCTTCCTGTTTAATCTTAGCCTGCTGGTTTTTAAATTCTCCTTTTTGAATTTCACCTCTCAGTGATTTTTCTTCGAGGTAAAAGGTATAGTTACCAGCGTAAGTAGTCAATTTTCCTTTACGGGATTCTACGGTACGGTTAACGATCTTGTCTAAGAAATATCTATCGTGGGATACAATTACAATAGCACCTTCAAATCCTGCCAGGTAAGTTTCCAGCCATTTAATGGAGGGTAAGTCCATGTGGTTGGTAGGCTCATCCAGTAAAAGGATGTCTGGAGTTTGTAAAAGGATCTTTGCAAGCATTACACGCATCCTCCATCCTCCTGAGAATGTATTCAGCGGGCGATGCTGATCTTCGGTACTGAAACCTAAACCAGCAAGGATTTCATTTGCTTTATATTCTATATTATATCCGTCCAGTGCCTCAAACTCTTGCTGTCTATCGCTTAGTTTGTATAAAACCTCTTCAGAATAATCTGTCTCCATTTTTTTTAGGAGTTCTTCAATTTCGTCATGTATCTTGTTCTGGCGCTCAAAAGCTTCCATGGCAACATGTAAAATTGTATGGTGAGATTCGTAAGAAAGCAAATCCTGGTTCAAGTAGCCAATTTTTAAGTCTTTAGACATAGAAATGCTACCCGACGAAGGGGCGTATTCTCCTACAATTATTTTTAAAAGTGTAGATTTTCCTGTTCCATTGGCACCAATAAGGCCAATTCGTTCTCCTGGTTTGATGTGCCAGTTCGCTTCGTCGTATAAAGCCCTGGAGCCAATAAGGAATGTTAAGTCGTTTATCGAAATCATGTTGGGTGCAAAAATACAATTTTTAGACGCATATTGTTTGACTAATAGACTATTCTAACGTCAAATTATTTGTTTTTTTTTGATAGTCATCATTTTTTTTGCTCGCGTGAGCGTCCGGGTTATTATTTTAACTATTTAAAATTAAATAATCATTTATCTTCGCAACATGTATCGTTTAATTAAACCCCTGTTTTTTCAGTTTGATCCTGAGAAAGTACATCATTTTGTAGTTAAAAGACTAAAATGGTTTCATGAACATTTTCCGTTGGGTAAGACCATCTTGCGCAGTAGCTTTGATGTTCATATCAAAGGATTGGAGCGTGAAGTTTTTGGCATAAAATTTAAGAATCCAGTAGGGCTTGCTGCTGGTTTTGATAAAAACGGAGAATATATCGAGGCACTGAGCGACATAGGATTTGGGTTTATCGAAGTAGGTACAGTAACACCTCTTCCTCAGCCGGGAAATGATCTGCCAAGAATGTTCAGGCTTCCGGAAGATAGTGCCCTCATCAACAGGATGGGTTTTAACAATAAAGGTGTAGATGTGCTGGCCGAAAGGTTAAGGGTGTTAAAAGCAAAAGATAAGACTATAGTAGTCGGTGGAAATATTGGCAAGAATAAGCATACGCCAAATGAAGATGCAGTGTCTGATTATCTAAAATGTTTTGATCGACTTTTTGATGTGGTAGACTATTTTGTGGTCAATGTAAGCTCTCCTAATACCCCTGGATTAAGGGAGTTGCAGGAAAAAGAGCCTTTAACACTATTGTTACAGACTTTACAGGATCAAAACTACAAAAACGGTGTATCCAGACCCATACTCTTAAAGATAGCACCAGACCTTACTAATGAGCAGCTGGATGATATTGTAGAGATTGTATTGTCTACTGGCATTGCAGGAGTTATTGCAACAAATACAACAATTAATAGAGATGGTTTATATTCACCAGCAGAGCTGACTAAAGAAACAGGAGGATTGAGTGGTAAGCCCTTAACTTTACGATCTACTGAAGTGATCCGTTATTTATCTCAGAAATCAAATAAAGCATTTCCAATTATTGGCGTAGGAGGAATTCATTCTCCACAGGATGCAAAAGATAAACTGGAAGCAGGAGCATCACTGGTGCAATTGTATACTGGTTTTATTTACGAAGGGCCGGGTATTGTGAAGAGGATCTGCAAGGCTCTGGTAGAAAAGTAGCCCAACAATAATGAACATAAAAAAAACCTTCCAGATCATCTGGAAGGTTTTTTTTATGTATTAAACTTTAGAACTTATGCTCTTAAAGCTGCAGTCAATTGATCTAATAATAAGTTGTTTTTAGCTAACTGGTCTTTTTTAGACTGTTTTGAACGGCTGCCCAATTCAATGTTTGTAGCTAGTTTCAACGTTTTAATTTCTAAACGTGAAGTTACGTGGTTTTTTCTGTCTTTTCTTTTTAATCTGGTAACTGCCATGGTCTTAACCTTTATTTTTTTAATTTATATAAATCTGGAGGTCGAGAGCGGATTCGAACCGCTGTACGAGGTTTTGCAGACCTCTGCCTAGCCACTCGGCCACTCGACCTGTTGAAATTCAGGATGCAAAATTAGCAAATAATACTTAATATGCAATTATTTATTCAAATTTCTGCTAATGTCTGAACAAAATATGGCTGCGGATACCGCAACGTTCAAAGACTCAGCCTGTCCAACTCTTGGAATAGTTACCGGATGGTTAATGAAATTAATGATTTCAGGGCTTATGCCCTGTCCTTCATTACCCAAAATTACCAATCCTTCTGTTCCCCAAGTGGTTTCATAAAGGCTGCTTCCGTTTAACATAGCGCCAAAAACAGGTAGCTGGATGTCTTTCAGTAATTCTGATAAATCATGGTAGCTCACTTTTACCCTGGCCAATGAGCCCATGGTAGCCTGAACAGTTTTTGGATTGTATACTTCTACGGTATGGTGGGAGCAGATCACATTTTTAAATCCAAACCAATCTGCCGTGCGTATGATTGTCCCCAGGTTTCCCGGATCCTGTACACCATCCAGTACAAGAGAAAAAACATCCTTTAAAGTACTTTTGTTAAAATTAGCATCAGGAGGAGTATTTGCCAGGGCAAGAATGCCCTGTGGTGCCTGCAAAGTACTTATCTTCTCCAATTCCGCACTCGTTACTTCAAATAACTTTATATTTGCTGGCAATTTAGATAGTAAAGGTTGATATTGAGCCAGAAAATAGATGCTATGAATCTGGTAAGCAGAAGGAACAAACTCTAAAATTGATTTTATTCCTTCAATGATAAATATCCCATGCTCTTTACGGTACTTTTTTTGATGTAATGATTTTATAAACCCTATCTGAGACTTTGAAAGCATATTTTATATATAAAGATAAATTCCCGTTTACCGCAATATTACTATTTATTATTCTTTTTGTTACCGCTTGTTCCTCTACAAAGTTAATTGACAAGAACCAGGCGATCGTAAAAAGTATAAAAATAGACAGTGTACCTTCTTATTATAATGAGAATGCATATACCTATATTCAGAAAGATATTCGCCCTGCTCCCAAGTTGGGTGTCATGGTTGGGTTATATGATCTTTTTTATACGTTATTTAAAACAAAGTCAGTAGGTAAGCCCGCTCCTTTACTGGATAGCACACTGGTAGAAATTTCGCGTACACAGGTAGAAAAATATCTGATGAGTAAGGGGTACTTTAAGGCGAAAGTAAAAACAGAGATCGTTATTAAAAAACAACGTGCAAAAGTGAGTTTTAAGGCGAGCCCCGGACCTGCTTTTTTTGTTGCTAAAGTGAATTATTCTATCCCTGATTCTGCTATCAATAAGCTTTATATGGGAACTAAGGTCAACTTTACACATTTACATGTTGGAATGCAATATGATGACGATTCCCTTTCTTATGAGCGGGAACAGATTTACCAGGTAATGAAAGAGCATGGGTATTATGATTTTTCAAGGCCTTACGTAAGGTTTACAGTAGATTCTGCACTCAACAAAAGCAAAACCAATGTGGTATTATATATTGATACTCCGGATAAAGGAAGACACATTCAGTATGTAATTGGCCAAACCAATATCCTAGTCGCACCAAATACGGAAGGGTTTCCAGATTCTGTAAAATTAAATCCACGGGCACCAAGAGGTATCCGCTATACAGACTTATCAAAACGTTTCCGGAGAAATCCGATCGTACGGTACGACTTTTTGAAACAGGGGGAGACCTATGATATATCAAAGGAAAATCTAACTTATGACCGTCTTTATGAACTTAATGTTTTTAAAAACGTAAAGCTCGAATATTCTAAAAATAAGGACACTGCAAATGTATTAAACCCAATTATCCAGCTCACCCCGCAAAAACGGATGAGCAACAGGATAGAGGGAGAGATCCCTTTCAATGCCGGTACAATTGGCTTTACAGTAGGTGATACCTATACCAATAATAATATTTTCCATGGTGCAGAACGTTTCGAATTTCAGGTGAAAGGAGGACTGCAGTCGAGGATAGGTGAAGGTTCTCTCTTCAGTGATATTTATCAGCGGGATTTTTCTGTGAGTGCAAGTTTGGCCGTACCGCGTCTAATGGTGCCTTTTGATATTCCTTTAATGGGAAAGAATGGAATGCCGGCTACTATTTTTTCTAATAGTTATGTTTTCTCTTTACAAAAGGATTTTTTCGTCCGAAGAGTTTACCTCAACTCATTAACTTACCAGTGGTATGAAACAAAGTCCAAAATTCATTCCTTTACGCCCCTAAATTTTGAATATCGATTTGGAGGACTATTATTAGATACAACAAGTAGCGATGGAAAAAAAATCCTGGAGCAAAATTCTTATAATATTAAGTTACTGGCCAGAAAAGACATTACACTGGGTATGAAATATGCTTATTCTCTGAATGCTGATAAATTATTGTCGAATAAGAGTTTTGTTTATTTCCGTGGAGATATAGACATAGCTGGTAATATGCTGCAGGCCGCATCAAAAGTATTGGGAGAAAATGAATATCCTGCCCAGTTTTTGGGACTTCCTTTTAACCAGTATGTAAGACCGCAAGTTGATGTACGCTGGTATAATAATCTAGGTTTAAGCAGGCAGTTTGTTGCCCATCTAAATGCAGGTGTGGGTTATGCCTATGGGAATTCAACAGCTATTCCATTTGAAAAACTGTTTTTTGCTGGTGGCTCTACCGGCATCAGAGCATGGCAGGCAAGAACTTTAGGTCCTGGTAATTATAACCGTGGAGATAGGGTTACTTCTGAGACCACCAGAGAAACATTATACGGTATTGATCAGTTGGGTGAAATGCATATTGAGGCCAACCTTGAATACCGTTTTAAGCTAATTGATAGCTTCTTTGGGTCTAAGCTAAATGGAGCGGTATTTATGGATGCCGGTAACGTATGGAATATTTCTCCAGGTAATCCTCAGCCCGAAACTTACTTTAATTTTAAGAATATAGGCAACCAGATAGGCGTAGGAACCGGGATGGGGTTTAGGTATGATCTGCAGTATTTTATTTTCCGCTTTGATGTAGGTATTAAATTAAGAGACCCACAGTTTGATCCTTCTCAGCAATGGGTAATCACAAAGCTTTTTAGTGGTACTAAAGAATTTAAAGCTGATTATCTATTGAAAAATAGTCCTGATGGCTACCATTTCTTTCAATATAATTTTGGTATAGGTCTTCCTTTTTAAAATACCTTTTTTAGACTGTCAAATATAGTTTCAAAAAAGGTAGAGAGGTTTAAGCCATTGCTGTGGTTAAAGTAGATATATACCAGCAGGATGATCAAAATAACGATGATCAGCCTTCTGAAGGCAAAAGCAATAAAAATCAATATTAAAGGGAAAAGAACAAGCCATAAACTATTTATAGTTAGCGGATTAAGGCTTCCGTCCTTTTTATAAACATATAACAGTTTACTGTGTGTGCCTTTATCATTCTCATGCTTGATATAAACGAAAGACGATTTATCAAGTTGCATCGGCAAAACAGCTACACCATCATTAAATTTAATATGCTGGGTAAAACCGCTTACTGTAAACGTATAAATGCCATTGATCTTCTCTAATGGCTGATCCAGTGAATCTGCCGCGATAATAGCCAGCTTGCTGTTTTTTAGCAGGCTTTCTTTAACAATGAAATTGTTGATGTCGGCAGTTTGAGCAGCAGCAGCGCTCGAGATCAGCAGGAATAATAAACAGTAATAGATCGTTTTCATCAGGGTTTTTATGTTATTTATCCTTTTAATTTATCAGGCTCATTCTATAGAGCGTTTATTATAAATCAGATAGCCCAAATGTAATAAAATGCCGTTTCTTTTTATATGGTCGTCATATAAATTATAACTTAAGCTAATTGGGCCTACCGGTGTTTGATAAACAAGCCCGGCGGTACCTGCATAGTGGTAATGGTTAAATATCGGAGAGTTCTTTACCTCCTGAAACCCCATTTGTGTAATCTCCTGGTATGGCATAAACAGGTAACCTTCAATTCTAAGATCAATATTCCGGCGTAATTTAAAAATGTTCTTTAATCCGCCGGCAAGGTAGCTGCTTGCTCTAAACTTTTCCAGGAAGATCGATCGGCTATCTTGTAATGGATAAAAAGCAGGAGAGGCAAGCAAGGTAGAGTAGTAGTTTGAAAATAGCGGTTCATTTGAAATTACTCCTTCTACCAGGTAACCGAGCGTGTAATCTCCCTGATGAAAGAAATAATTCTCGTCGCTTATTTTAATGCTTTCCCATTGCCTGATCTTCCTTACCACTTCAATGTGATCTTCACTTACAGATCCAGGGCTATCCCTGGAAATGTTTCCCGGGGTGTAATTTTCTTTACCGGTGAAGTAATTGAGCGCAAATAAAAAGTTTCTTCCCCTGTTGGCATATTGTTTACGGTTTAGGGTATTCTGTTCAAAGGCAAGGGTAGACCTAAACCCGTTAAAAACTGTTTTATCCAATACATCGCCCGTATTAAATGAATTGGTTGGACTATAGTTGTCTTCATTGTTGATAAATGAAGTGCTTAGTGTAATCCTTGTATTGCGGTTTAGCGGAATACCACCTTTGATTTCTATTTTCCTGTCAGATTGTTCAATGTAAGTTGGATGTGGGTTTTCAATAAAGATCTTACTGGTGTTATAATAATCAAAGTGATTATAAGTCATTTCCCCGGATAGGAAGAATGGCAATTTTGTAGGATAATCAATACGGCCATTGAGTTGTGCAGATTCATAGAAACGTCCGGAGTAGAAATCTGTACCAAATGTATAAGCTTTACGATCCAGATAGTTGTATTGTACTCCCAAATAAACCGTGCTGATAGGTCTGCTGGATATATTCCCTCCAAGATCTACCCTAAAACTTTTTTTAGGCTGGGCAACAATTTCGAAGGTATAGCTGTCTGATATCGGGTTATAAGATATTTTTGGATAAATGGTCTCAAAGGTTTCATCTGCCACCAGTTTATAATACCCCTGTTTGATGTCTGCCAGATCGAATGTAGGTTTATCCCTTTTAAATAAGCGTTCGATATAACGTTTCTGCTGGCTGTTTACGCCGCTCACCTTTACATCTGTAAAGTTTAACTCTGGTTTTTTATTATTGAAGGTATTCCTTCTAATGCCCAGTTCTTCTGTACTCACCCTGCGGTGTACGGCTTTGAGTATCTTCGGCATGTCTGCCATTGTTGCATCATATCCCTGTTTGATCAGTTCTGCAACGGGATAGAAATTGCTGGCACTAAAATCCTGAAGGTTAGGCTGAATATAAATCCCGTTATTGCCTACCAGGGTAGAATCAGACCGGGACAGGAACATAAATACCATTAGCTTATTTACCAACTGTTCATCTCCATATTTTGGGTATTCTTTAAAGTTCTTAGCCGATACATTTACCCCTATCAGATAGTCTGGCTTAAACTCTTTCTTCATAATATCTGCAGGAAAGTTATTATATAATCCCCCGTCAAATACATATTTGTTATCTAACTTAATTGGTCTGTAAACCAAAGGAACAGTCATCGTTGCCCGCACTGCTTCTGCCAGGCTTCCACTTTTAACCGTGATGCTGGTTTGCGAAAACACATCAGAAACCATACAGCGATAGGGTACAAAAAGATTGTCAAAATTATCTTTTGCGATGGCTGATGCTTGTGATAACAGCTCAATCAAAGCAAAATTAAGAGGGATGTCATTAACCAGGTTATTTCTGATACTCATCCTCAGTGCCGTATCAATAGCGATCTTAGCGCTGATAAGGGAGGCATTGACATCGGTTTTTTGAAAGTAAAAACTATAGTCACTCTTATAACGGCCATTTACCCAATCCTGAAAATCTGTAGTCAGTGCTATCTTTTCTATTTGCTCAGGGGAATATCCTGCTGCATAGAGTGCACCTACAATACCACCCATAGAAGTTCCGGTAATGTAATCTATTGGAATGTGATTTTCTTCGAGTGCTTTTAACGTACCTATATGTGATAATCCTTTTGCTCCGCCTCCGCTAAGTACAAGGCCAACCTTTTGGGCATTTACATGAAGAGCCCAGAAGCACAAAACGAATAACAGCAGTTTCTTTGAAAGGATCACCTTCCTAAATTACCTATTTTCTTTCAGACCTGATTTAAAATAAAAATATTATAAGTAAGAAACGCAGCGAAGCTTACCCATAGAAAGTAAGGGATAAAGAGTAAACCCGCCGTTTTATCAATCTTATAAAAAGCAATAGCATTAACCATTATGGCCATCAGCAGTGCAATGATCTCTATGAGGGCGGCTCCAATCTGGTGCGTATAAAAAAAGAAGAAAGACCAGAGCAGGTTTAAAATTAGCTGGATGAAATAGATGGCCATTGTTCTTGGAAAATGGGCAATCTGCTCCCGCTTGTTCCATACCAGATAAGCTGCTATACCGATTAGGATAAATAATGTTGACCATACGGGGCCAAATAGCCAATCGGGTGGATTAAAGGAAGGCTTTTGGATGCCAGGATACCAGGTGTGAACAGACCTTACGGTAATGAACCCGCCAATAGCTCCAAAGATCATTGGAATAAGAATATTGAGGAGAAAAGGAATAAATTGAAAACGTTTTTTATTGCGGGTCATGCAGCTATAATTACGGCTGTGCCAGATCAATAATCATGCCTCTCAAATTTGTCTGCCACACAAAAAAAACTAAATTAGCACACTATAACTTTTTTCATGCAAGATTTTAGACCTGTAGCAAATTCACAAATCACATTAACAGAATTAATGATTCCTTCTTATTCTAATTTCGGAGGTAAAATACATGGAGGCCATATTCTAAGTCTGATGGATAAAGTAGCTTATGTATGTGCGGCAAAACATTCTGATGGATACTGTATTACTGCTTCTATTGATGTAGTCAATTTTCTGGCACCTGTAGAGGTTGGGGAGCTGGTGTCTTTAATGGCTTCGGTAAATTATGTAGGAAATACTTCAATGATCATTGGTATCAGGGTGATCTCAGAGAACTTAAAAACACATGTAGTTAAACATACTAATACTAGTTATTTTACTATGGTTGCGATAGGGGATGACAATAAACCAAAGCAGGTTCCCGGATTGCTTTTAAAGAGTCAGGATGATATCAGGCGTTTCTCCCAGGCACTAAACAGGAAGGAACTTAAAAACACATATAAAAAAGACG
>Ga0233344_1000156_pt1 | contig 12793 bp, 12 predicted proteins | sample GEONDECOMP281_FD_180697 | JGI IMG/M metagenome (GOLD analysis project Ga0233344, IMG submission 180697) | Leaf litter microbial communities from Shasta-Trinity National Forest, California, United States - GEON-DECOMP-281 | ecosystem: Environmental > Terrestrial > Plant litter > Unclassified...
TGACCTCCATTCCTGGATACATCGGTGCCGGAAGTACCTGTAGCAAAACAATTATTTTGATCATACCAGATCACACCAGAACGGAAGCCAAATAACGGACGAAAAGGCTTTTCCCATGATTTGCCACCATCCCGGGTCAGCAGAACATTATTATTATTCTCTTTATCTTTCTGATAATCTCCCCCAACCACTATTCCCTGGTTTGCATCATAAAAATCAATAGAAAAAGCTCCGGTACTATTATCCCCCTGCAAAATAGGGCAGTTATACTTCTTCCAGTCCAAACCATAATCTTCGGAAGCATAGATATTAGATCTCTTACCGCCTGTTGCTACCCAAACCTTTCCGCCAGTAAAGGTTTTTATACTGGTACCACTTGCAGCGAAAGCTGCTTCTCCTGCTGCCAACTCCATTTGTAAAGCAGAACTGGCATCTTTCCAGGTTAAACCGCCATCATCAGTCGTTAAAAGCTGCATGTGGTTTTTAATAGGATCGCCAAAGACGATCCCTTTTTTATCATCCCAGAAATCCATTCCATCAAGAAATATTGCAGAATCCAGGTTCTTATAGGTTTCTTTCCAGTTTTTCCCGCCATCACTGGTGCGCAAAATATAAGCCGGTGAACCCGCATTAACGATGATAGCATTGTTTTCATCAAAAGCTTCGATATCCCGGAAATCTAGTTTTTCATATCCTGCAGGCTTTGTCCATTTCCAATGTTTGCCACCATCACTAGTCTTACCGATAGACCCATTACTTCCACTAACCCAGGCCACACTATCAGTCACAACAGAAAGGCCCCTGATACTGGTATTATCTCCTGTATGAAGAGATCCAAGCTCATATGTCTGTGAAAAACCAAGAAGAGGCGCAAAAAACAAGATGTATAAGAATATCTTCATTTATTTAACCCTTTTCCAAACTTCAGTTCTTCCCAGCAATGAAATGCCTACATAACCTCTCATATTTAAATCACCATTTTCTTTAATATTCATATTACAGCTATACGTTTTACCAGACTTAGGATCATAAATCTTACCATCGGTCCATTTACCATCATCATAAACAAAATCCCTCAAAATCTCCATCCCAAGAATCGGCCTGCCTCTTAAGGCTTCATCAGGATTCTTAAGATCCGTTTTTACTACTCCCTTTTCATCCTTAGTGGCACTTAACCATACTATTTTGCCAAAATATTTATCTCCTTTTTTGAAGACATCTATATGTGCTTCCTTACTAGAGTTGATCCATTTTCCAAGAATGGCATCTTTATTTTGTGCAAAACCGGTTAAAGAGACTGCTGTAAACAGCAATAACATCGATATGTATTTCATAAAATTTATATTTAGTTAAGCCAATTTACACAATGGCAGTCTGCCATCAAAAAGAAAAGGATTAATTCTTTGCCAAGCTAGCGAAAGAATTAATCCTTTGAAGTGTTTAATAAAATTTAGGCAGTGGATTTAACACTAAATCTTGTCTTTGGTGCCAATAAGGATAGATTGGATCTGATTTACTGGCTTCATCCAATTTTTTAACCTGCGCTGTAGTGAGGTTCCATCCTATGGAATCCAGATTTTGTTTCAGCTGTTCCTCATTTCTTGCGCCAATCACGATATTCGAGATTGTGGGACGCTGTAATAACCAGTTCAGTGAAATTTGAGCAATTGACTTCCCTGTTTCTTCTGCAACTTCATCTAATGCATCAACAATGGTATATAGACGTTCCTGGTTAAGGGCAGGTCCGTGACCGCCTCCCTGCTGTACACGATTATCTTCCGGGAGCGGTTGATTACGTCTGTATTTACCAGATAAACGGCCAGAGGCTAAGGGACTCCATACAATTGTTCCTACGTTCTGATCTAAACCCAATGGCATTAATTCCCATTCAAACTCACGGTCTAACAGTGAGTAATAAGCCTGATGTGCAATATATTTAGACCAGCCGAATTTTTCTGATGCAGAAAGCGATTTCATTAAATGCCATCCAGAAAAATTAGAGCAGGCAATATAACGTACTTTACCACTCTGAACCAGGTTATCTAAAGTTTTTAACGTTTCTTCTACCGGTGTGGTGCCATCAAAACCATGCATATGATAAATATCAATATGGTCGGTTTTTAATCTTCTCAAACTATCTTCTGCCTGTTTAACCAAATGCAAGCGCGAAGAACCATAATCATTGGCTCCATCACCCATTTTAAAAGTTGCTTTGGTAGAGATCAATACCTGGTCACGAATTCCTTCCAGCGCTTTTCCCAATATTTCTTCCGACAAGCCATTGGAGTAAACATTTGCCGTATCAAATAAATTAACTCCTGCATCCAGGCATAGATTAATCAATCTTTTTGCCTCATCAATCTGAGTACTTCCCCATGCTTTGAAAAATTCATTTCCACCACCAAAAGTGGCAGTTCCGAAACTCAACACGGGAACTTTAAGGCCCGACGCTCCTAATTGTCTGTATTCCATTGTATATGTTTAAGGTAATAATTGTTCTTATTCTGGCGATTAGCTTACCAAAGGCACATTAACTGTTTTCATCACCTCAGAAAATAATTTATAGGAATGAAGTCTTGCCTGATGATCGAAAATATGAGAAGTCACCATAATTTCATCAACTTGTGTCTGATCAAGAAAAGATTGGATATCCTGTTTAATAGTTTCAGGACTGCCAATAAATGAACAGCCAAGCATCTGCCCTACAGCCTCAGCTTCCTGCGCATTCCAAATTCTATCCATACTCTCTACAGGCGGCTGCAGTAATCGGCGTTTGCCAGTTATTACACCCATAAAAAATTGCAGCAGAGAAGTAGCCAATTTATTTGCTTCATCATCTGTATCTGCAGCTACCACATTCACACAAGAGATGACATATGGCTTTTTAAGTCTTTCTGACGGCTTGAAAAGCTGGCGATACAAGTTAATGGCTGTGATAAACTGGGCTGGTGCAAAATGACTGGCAAAAGCATAAGGAAGGCCTTTCGCAGCAGCTAAACGTGCACTATCTGTACTTGAGCCTAAAATCCATATGGGGATATCTAATCCTTCACCTGGAATAGCTCTCACCTGGCTATTCATATTCTCTTCAGAAAAATAATCTTCCAATTGCTGTACGTCTTCCGGAAAATCATTTGCAGCATTAAAACGGCTGCCGCGAATTGCCATGGCAGTAACCTGATCTGTACCAGGTGCACGCCCTAACCCCAGATCAATTCTATGCGGATATAATGATGCAAGTGTTCCAAATTGTTCTGCAACTACTAAAGGAGAGTGATTAGGCAGCATGATACCTCCAGATCCTACCCGGATCGTATTTGTACCGCCTGCAATATATCCGATCAGTACAGAGGTAGCTGAGCTGGCTACACTGATCATATTGTGATGCTCTGCAAGCCAGTACCTGGTGTATCCCAATTTTTCTGCATGCTGTGCCAAATCCAGACTGTGCTTAAACGTGTCTACAGGAGTTTTCCCTGCCACAACAGTCGCCAGATCTAATACTGAATATGATATTTCTGGTAATTTATGAGTTTCATTTATCATGATAAATCTATTTAAATACAGCTGTACCTGCGTTTTTATAAAATTAAAAATAATGAACGATAAAATTTATAATGATTCAAGATTTGACTTTACATACAGATGAAAAGTAATTAAATGATTTTTATTCCAGAATTGTGATTTTACCAGATAATTGGTCTTTATCAATAGATGTACTATAGGTAAACATAAAAGCCGTTTCATAATTGATATGAAACGGCTTTAATAAAAATGTGCCCGAAGAGAGACTCGAACTCTCAAGGATCTTACTCCAACGGCTTCTGAGACCGCAACGTTTACCAATTTCGCCATCCGGGCATTGACAATAGTATAAGGGGCATCCTGTCGTGGCGACAAATGTAGCATTATTTCTTAAATGATGTAAAAAATTTAAGAAAAAAGCGATAACCGATTTGCGATTAGTTTTTTTACTTTTCAGCGCGCTGATTGCTATACAATTCCTATTTCAGATCAGATAGCTACTTTCGCTTTGAAGGCGTATCAGTATCTATCTTTTCTTTGTCTCTTTCCTGAAACCAGGACATTAGCGACTCGTACGTTTCACTATTTAAAGCGATGTCTAATGATTCTCTTAGTTCTTTTATATTAATCATAATTAAGTTTTTAACATTCACCATCAAAATGATGAATAAAGTTTGCAATTATTCTACTGTCAAATACCGCCATCTGAATTCTCTTTTTATAATAGAACCCAACCACTTTTGTCATTGTTTCGTTTGCGGGGAGATCCTGAAACATAATTCCAGGAACTTTCTTATCCCAACCTCCCCTTTGTAGGAAATAAGAATTAATATCTGCAATGGTTGGTTTCCTATGCGTTTTTTTATATAAATACTCAGCGACCTTTTCCATCGATTCAACCCAAAATTTATAGTGTTCAGCATTAAACACTGTATCTAATACATCATCACCAATAATATCCGAAAAATAAACACTAAATTTTTTATACCTCTTTTTAGCAACCTTCCCCCAATAAATTGCATCTGTTTCCTCACTCCAATAGTAAAATCCATGTCCTAACCACGCATCATCCCTGGTACATAATTTTGGTTCTGTTAGATAAGGAATATGATATCCCTGAGTATGAAACATTATCCTGCGCTTTGCCATTTAATCAGTAAAAACAATCAGTCATTATTCCATCAAAATTAAACTAATTATTCGAATAAACAAGTGTTAAAAGAAATATATGTAATATTAAATATAAAAATACAAACATTAAGGTAAATATAATCAAAACAGGCCACGTTTCTTTTCAAGCTATTTGATGATAAAATAGGATCAAGACCAGGTGTTCTGGGTAAAGAAATATTAAAAATTGAAAATACTTATAAAAAGCAAACCCCTTGTAAATGAATATTTACAAGGGGTTATTTAATTTGTACCCGAGAGCAGATTCGAACTGCCACGCCGTTGCCAGCACCAGCCCCTCAAGCTGGCGCGTCTACCAATTTCGCCACCCGGGTATGAGCTATCCTGCAAATATAGATTTATTAAGAATAGTTTAAAGAGATATTTTAAAAAACTATACCTCTATACTTAAGCCGTCGTAAGCCAGCCTGATATTGGAAGGCAATTCCTTTTCTACAACAGCATGTTTACCTAAATTATGACTCATATGGGTGAGGTAAGTCATCTCTGCTCCAATATCTTCCGCAAAAGCTATGGCCTCAGCTAAAGTGAAGTGAGAGATATGTTCCTCTTTTTGCAAAGCATTGATCACCAATATCTTTGTTCCTCTTATTTTATCTATAGAAGCCTGTGGAATTGTTTTTGCATCTGTAATATAAGTAAAATCATTGATGCGGTATCCAAGGATAGGCAGCTTATAATGCATAATATCCAACGGAATAAACTCAGTCTTACCAATATAAAAATTATCCTTTGCGATCGTATGCATATTGATCTTTGGCGTACCTGGATAAACTTTTTCAGCAAAAATATAAGAAAACTCCCTTTTTAAAGCCTCCTGCACTCTTTCTGTAGCATAAATATCTATATTCTTCCGCAACAGGTAATTAAAAGGACGGATATCATCCAGTCCCGCTACATGGTCCTTGTGCTCATGGGTATAAACAATCGCATCAAGATCTTTTACGCCTGCTCTCAGCATTTGATACCTAAAATCCGGACCGCTATCAATTACGATGGTCTTATCACCGGTTTCCAGCAATATAGAAACCCGCAGACGCTTGTCTCTATGATCCTGCGACTGACAAACTTCACAGCCACAAGTAATCACTGGAATGCCTTGAGAGGTACCTGTACCCAGGAATGTGATTTTCAAAATGTGATAGTTAAAGTCATAATTTCAAAATTAATAATTATTACCTTAAATCAACTACTTCAACACCAGGGTATTTTTTCTGATCAAAAGTAAATGTAGATAAAGGAACTTTAACATTAGGAACGAAGGTTTTTACAGCATAAGTATACTTATTTCCATTTTTATCAAAAACCAGCATGTTTGAAATCTGGCGGGTAACTTTATCAATGCTTAACCTGATCTTAAAATAAGTGGTCTTGGTATCTATTGGTGAAAGATCTATCATTTGATAAGTTTTAGGACCTATCTTTTTATCACCAGTATACAAATATTTATAACCTTTTTCATAGAGTGTGAAGATTTTAGCAGGATTAAGTGTCTGATCGTTATTGTCTACTGCCGATACTTGTACCTCCTTATCCTTTTTTAAATAGGTCCACTGGCTCTTTCCATCACTGATCATATCCTGATCGGTCATTACTACTTTATATTTATTCGCATTAGACTGAACAATTAAAGTTCCCTGCTGGGTTTCCTTTTGTTTAGACTGCGGACTTTCAAGTGTAAAGGTAAAATCGGTTTTAACGATATCGTATGATTTGTATTTCTTGCTTACACCTGCTAAGATTTCCTTTGCTTTAGGATCGCTCTGCGCATGGGCTACATAGTTTATTCCTGACAGTAACAGTAAGGACAATAGTATCTTCTTCATCTTTGCTTTTCTTGTTATTTCTTAAGGTTAGTCAAGAACTGTTCCAGAGCATACTCATCGGGTAACAAAACTTCCCTGGCTTTACTTCCTTCAAACGGGCCAACCACTCCTGTAGCTTCCAGCTGATCGATTATTCTGCCTGCTCTGTTGTATCCCAATTTGAGTTTTCTCTGAATAAGAGAAGTAGAACCCTGCTGATGCAACACAATTAGTCGCGCAGCATCTTCAAACATAGAATCCCTATCGGCCGGATCAAAATCTGCCTTCGCAGATTCGGATGCTTCATCTAAATATTCCGGCAATTGGTAAGCTTCAGGATAACCTCTCTGGTTACCTATAAATTCTGAAATACGGTCAACTTCGGGCGTATCCACGAATGCACACTGCAGCCTGATCAGATCGTTTCCTGTAGATAAAAGCATATCCCCGCGACCAATCAGCTGATCAGCACCACCGCTGTCAAGAATAGTTCTGGAATCAATTTTAGACAACACCCTAAAAGCTAACCTTGCCGGGAAATTGGCCTTAATTGTTCCTGTAATGATGTTTACCGACGGACGTTGTGTAGCCAGTACCAGGTGAATACCAACAGCACGTGCCAGCTGCGCTAAACGGGCTATGGGTGTTTCCACCTCCTTACCTGCGGTCATCATCAAATCTGCAAACTCATCCACAATCAATACAATATAAGGCAGGAAGCGATGTGAATTATTTGGGTTTAGCTTGCGCTTGATAAACTTCTCATTGTATTCTTTCAGATTTCTTACCTGTGCATCTTTTAACAGATCATAACGCTGATCCATTTCAATACAAAGGGAGTTTAGCGTATGAATTACTTTTTTTGTATCCGTAATAATTGCATCGGCCTCACCGGGAAGCTTAGCGAGAAAATGGCGCTCAATTTTATTAAACAGGGTAAGCTCCACTTTTTTTGGATCTACCAGCACAAACTTAAGCTGCGAAGGATGTTTTTTATACAGCAGTGAAACCAGAATAGCATTGATACCAACCGATTTACCTTGTCCTGTGGCTCCTGCGACCAGTAAATGGGGCATTTTTGCCAGATCGGCAATATAGACCTCATTAGAAATGGTCTTACCTAAAGCAATAGGCAGGTCCATGTCCGTTTTCTGAAACTTTTCTGTATTCAGGATACTGCGCATCGATACCATTTCAGGATGCATATTAGGTACCTCGATACCTATCGTCCCCTTACCTGGCATTGGTGCAATGATACGGATACCCAAAGCAGCTAAGCTTAATGCAATATCATCTTCCAGGTTTTTAATTTTAGAAATCCTTATTCCTGGTGCAGGAATGATCTCATATAAAGTAACCGTTGGCCCGATAGTCGCTTTAATTTTATCGATCTCAATATTATAATGGTTCAGCGTTTCAACGATCTTATTTTTGTTCGCCTCTAATTCATCTGCATTTACAGAGATCTTATTGGAGCCGTAATTCTCCAGCAGATCCAGACTGGGATATTTATAACTGGCAAGATCTAAGGTCGGATCATAATTACCAAATTGCTCTACCAGCTCTTCAGATTTCTTTTCTTCATCACTTTTCTCAATGATCAGCTGAGGCTCCGGCTTAACTTCTTCATAGACCAGCTCTGTAATAGGTGCTACTATAGGAGAAAGTATGATTGGGGCATTCATTACATTGAGTAAAGGCAATTTTGGCAGGATCATCTCCTCCTCTGCCGGTTTCTCTTCAAAGCGGCTGGGGGTAAGTATAACATGCTGTTCTTGCTTACGCTGACCAGCCAGCCTGTCATTTAAAGTAAATTCTATTGCTGCAGGATTTTTCCCGGCAGCCTCATTGGTTACCCTAACCGGGGCAGCAACAGGAGTTTCTACGATCATGTGGTTAGTCTCATCATCAGCAGCTTCCTCTTCAAATGAATCAACCAGGTGTTTTCTTTCCGGCAGTTTAAAATCGATATTATAAGCAATAATTAAAATCGTTAATCCTAAAAAGGCAATTAATCCCCCCACTCCGGCTATTCCAATCTGAGCAACCAACAGTTTATTTGACCAGTAGCCTATTTCTCCCTCTAAATAATGCGGAGAATCTAAAAAGAAAGAATGTAAAAAGCCAAAAGTTAAAGAGAGAAAAAGCAGGAAAAACAGACTATAGCCCAAAGTTTTTTCCAGCGCAAATATCTTCACCTTAAACAACAGGCGGTAACCGATCACAAAAAACACGAAAACAAATAAAAATGATGCAACGCCAAACCATTCATAGATGAACTGATGGGATAACAAAGCACCAAATTTCCCCAGCCAGTTCTGTACTACAAAAGGAATACTATGCTGCTGCAGCTCCTCCATTGTTTTAAAGAGGTTATGCCAGCCGCCATTGGCATCGATTACATAGCTATAATCTTCCTGCCAGGTAAAAAGATAGGAAGTGAAGGCCACAAGAAAATAAATAGCGAGGATCAGAAAAAATAACCCTGCGATTTTTAAAATCCTTTCATCCTGAAAATTCAATGAAGGCATTCTTTCAAACAACTCCCTGGGCTCTTTGGATGAAGCTTTTGGACTTTGCTTTTCCCCGTAATCGTTTTTGAATGAATTAGATTTAAACTGGTTTCCCCTTACCGACATTTTTTGTAACTCTATTTATAAACAACAAATATAAAATATATAGTTGTATGTGTCATGTTATTCTAATCTGCGAACATAGAATAATCAATATGTATTTATAAATCCCAGATCCGCTGTCTGATTCTTTTAATATAATGACGTACATCCAATACCAGAGCTGCCATGATGTAGAACACAATAGGGAAACCCACTGCAAGAAAAGAAGAATAAATAAAAAAGAGCCTGATCTTACTGATAGACATATTAAACCGTTCTGCAATATAAGTGCAGACGCCAAAACTTTGTTTCTCAAAATAGGTAACGATACTCTGGAACATGTTATTTAATTTATTCAGATAATCAATTGAACTGTCAATCACCAGTCAATTTACGCATTATTTATTTTAAAAGCAATTATCATACCTTTTAAACCCTTGCTACTTATTAAGGATTTCCATCCCGATCCTACAATTTAAACATTTCTTTTGAGAACACCAGTTCTTATTTAACTGAAGAACAGCCTGTGACTCATATGCACTGCTAACCTCTACCCCCGCTTTACGGTACTTCAGTATGATAACGTTCTGTTCGGCAGGAATATTTTTTAATAGAGAAATTGATCTTTTCGTGAATGCTGTTAATTTAAAATAGTTTCCATAACAGTACTGCATCTGGCAGATCGTATTAATAATCAGATTTTCGATAGACTTCCTGCCCAGCTTTACAGACATTGGTTTACATTCCCTGTCAAAATTAGAATGGGTTTTCCAATAGGGATGAACAGCTATCTGTGAAAAGATACCGATCAGCTTTTTCAAATCAGTTTCCTGAAGGAGATCAGTAAATAAATGCTCCCGACTCCTCAGCAATCCCGCAGCCTGAGCGATTCTTAAAACAGGAAAATTCTGGGGATGCATTCTCATGAACTTCCAGATTGACGGCTCTCCGGGAATCAATAGATATTTTTTTCTCAGGAATAAATATTCAGCTTTTAGCTTTTTGGGATAATCATCCTTAAAATCACCTTCCAGAAAACCAGCCTGTCCAAACAATAAAGCTTCCACCTGTAAGGGATTATCCCTGTGTTTAGCTAAAATGGTAATGGGCAAACCAGCCGCAAGCAGCTCAAAAGGAACAGTATTAACCTTAAATCCAAAATTTCTCATCAGCAGTCCATAAAAGGTCTCGTTCCAATAATGGTTATTCTGACTCATTTTTTCATCCAGCTGCGCTGTTTTTTCCATGAAGCGCTCAATGATTATCTGGTCAAGCATTTTTGCAACAGTCCCCTGATTTACAAGACCAATCTGCTTTTCACAAGGAAAGAAGTTCCCCTCCATCAATTTTTTATAATTATCCCGCAGACTCTCCGGAATTAACCCTTTCAGTACCAATACAGGTATGATAGTTCCATCAGTGCGGCAGATCACTTCATCTTCTTCATATACCGCATGAAGGATCACTTTATCGTAAGACTTATCTTGCTGATGCCCATGGAAGATCCAGTCGGACGACCGGTTATGGATCTCTACATCACCCACCCAGCTCTGTCCGCCAATAACTAACTTGGCTGTACTAAAGTCTGGCCCTGCATTTGAATTCAGTGCCCCCGGATGAATAATTCTAAGCAATTCTCCATTGGTACAGTAAACACCGCGCTGTGTTAATAATCTGTATTTCCAAACATATTGTAAAAAATCCTCGTTAAGCTGCATACTGCAAACTTAATTTAAAAGAATTTATTTATCCCCAAATAATAATTAGACCAATTCTGCTCTTTCCAGTATTTCCTGCATTTCGAGTTGCAGCTTCAGTGCTTCTTCCCTTGCTTTTTCAGCAAAATCCTCACCTTTACCGGCATAAATAATCCCTCTGGCAGAATTCACCAGTAAACCACAATGGTCATTTAGTCCAAATTCACATACATCGGCTAAACTTCCGCCTTGTGCACCTACACCAGGCACTAGCAGGAAGCTATCTGGTGCCAATCGTCTGATATTAGCAAACTCAGATCCTCTGGTGGCACCCACTACATACATTAAGCGCTCACTATCTGCCCAGGCAGAAGAAACTTTGATCACCTGCTCATAAAGTTTACCTTCCGGGGTCTCCAGCAGCTGAAAATCATGATGACCTTCGTTTGAAGTCGCCGCCAGTAAGATCACCCACTTATCAGGATAAGTTAAAAAAGGAGCTACAGAATCCTTTCCCATATAAGGAGCTACAGTAATAGAGTCGAAACTCATTCCAGACTTTTCTTCATTAAAAAAAGCATCGGCATACATGGCCGAGGTATTGCCGATATCCCCTCTTTTTGCATCAGCAATAGTGAAAATATCTTTAGGTATATAAGCCCAGGTTTTTAATAAAGTTTCCCATCCTTTCAATCCGCGTGATTCATAAAAAGCAGTATTAGGTTTATAGGCAACACACAGATCTTTCGTCGCATCAATAATTTGTTTGTTAAACTCAAATATCGGATCTTCCTCTTTCAAAAGATGTTTTGGAATATTTTCCAGCACAGGGTCGAGCCCCACGCACAAAAATGATTTTTTAGTTTTTATCTGTTCAAAAAGTTGCTTTTTATTCATTTGGGCTAAGATTGTGCGCAAATATGCCAAAATTCTGCATGTATTTTAAACTGAGTTTTAAACATCTTAAGTAATTTATTTATAACAATTTCAAAATTTACTTGGAGATTAGGTAACAAATACATACAATTGCACCATAATTCTCTAAAGTTTATCTGATCATTCCAGAAAATCTCACAAAAAATTTGTTCTATTCCAAAATTCACAAGTGCATTTTTTGCTTTGATATGCTGATAAATACGTTTTTAAAAATTTCTCTACACCCACATAATGTTTAACAAAACAGAATTAAATGAAAAACTTACTGCAGAACTGCGGGAGTTAGCAAAGTCTCAGGGTATTTTAAATGCTGATGATCTGCGCAAAGCTGAATTGGTTGAAGTTATTCATCAAATAAGCGAACAACAAAATCAACAGGAAGCTGCTCCGGAAAATGGTGCTGCAGATATTACCAGTGATTCTGCTAAACAAAGTCCGGTAAAATCAGCAAAACCAAAAGTTGCCAAAAGCAACTCTGCGGAGAAACCTCTTAGAAAGAGAACCCGCATACCAAAAGATGAGCCTGAAGCTAATGGAAACAATGCCTCTTCGGGCAATTTTAACAGAGCTTCATTATTTGATGCTCCTCAGCCAGAACAACAGGAAGAACAGCAGCCTGAGCAACAACAGGAACCTGTAGTTGCTGAAACAGCCGAAAAAGAACCGGCAGCAACTATCCCTGCTCCGGTACAAAAGAGAGAAGAAAGCCAGCCTGCTCCTGTTCAATCTCCTAATCAGCCAAACAATAATGATCTTAAAAAACAAAAACCTTTAAGAGAAGATAACAGGCCGGCAAAAGGAAATAGCAACAATAACAGTAATAACCAGAAAAACGAAAACAGTTATTCCAACCTAGATTTCGATAATACAATTACTAACGAAGGTGTATTAGAAATTATGCCGGATGGTTATGGCTTCTTAAGATCTGCAGATTATAACTACCTGTCATCTCCTGATGATATTTATGTATCTCAATCACAGATTAAACTCTTTGGCTTAAAAACAGGAGACACGGTTAAAGGAA
>Ga0233344_1000157_pt1 | contig 12790 bp, 9 predicted proteins | sample GEONDECOMP281_FD_180697 | JGI IMG/M metagenome (GOLD analysis project Ga0233344, IMG submission 180697) | Leaf litter microbial communities from Shasta-Trinity National Forest, California, United States - GEON-DECOMP-281 | ecosystem: Environmental > Terrestrial > Plant litter > Unclassified...
ATACATTGATTACTACAACAATAAAAGAATAAAAAACAGGTTAAATGGAAAGAGCCCGGTGGAATACCGAGCTCTCGTACAAAAAACTTAATTTTGAATCTGTCCAACTTTTTGGGGTCACACCAGACACTAATGGTGTGCCGCTTTTCTTTTGTCTGATAGAATTTCCTGATCAGCGTAGGCAGCACAATTAATAACAAGGGAAGTGCTACTATAAAGCCACCAATTACAGCAATCGCCAAGGGCTGGTGTAATTGTGCCCCTGCTCCTATCCCCAATGCCAGAGGCATCAATGCAATGATCGCCCCAAGAGCGGTCATTAGTTTCGGTCTTAGCCTGGTGGATATAGAAAAGACCACCGCTTCATCAACGGTTTTATCCAGCAGCGAATCCTTAAACTGCAGGAAAGTAAAGATGGCATTCTCACCAATGATCCCTACAATCATGATCAGCCCCGTATAACTACCCACATTTAAAGGAGTATGCGTTAAAAACAAACCCAGGTAACTTCCAGAAATTCCCAGCAGCGCAACCACCAGGATAATAAAGGCAATCTTAAAATCCTTAAAAAGAAAAAGGATCACACTAAATACCAGTAAACTCGAAGCTACCAAAATAGTAAAGAGCTCAGAAAATGACTGCTGCTGCTCTGCATAAGCACCGCCATATTCAATATGATAACCGGCAGGCAGATTGATCTTAGATTGTACCTCTCTCTTTATATCGGCCATTACACTGCCCAGATCGCGGGAATCAAGTCTTGCGGTGATCACACCGGTAGACTGCAGGTTCTCTCTTTTAATCTCTGCATCTCCTGTTTTAACATTTACAGTCGCTAAATTCTGAATAGGGATCATTCCTCCTCCCGGTAAAAACAACTGCAATTTATTAACATCCTGTATACCAAACTGCCTGCTGCCGGGATAGATCATCCGGATAGGACTCAGCTGCTGCTGCTCATAAACATGACCAATTACGTTTCCTTCCATCGACGTTTGGATCTGCACCTGGAAATCTGCAGGGGTAATACCATATTGTGACAGTAGTGCAAAGTTTGGCTGAATGTTTAAGGATGGGCCAGCGATCACAATTCCATTAAATACATCTGCCGTACCCGGCACTTTTACGATTACTGCAGCTACCTGCTTAGATAATTCCAGCAATTTATCCTGTTCATTACCAAATATTTTAACCTCTATAGGTTTTGTGTAGAGCTCATCAAATCACCCAGCATATCTCCGATTACCTGTCCAAAATCCATCTTCAGTGCCGGCTGTGTACTTTCTACCTGGTGGCGGATATCACTAATCACTTCTTCAGAAGTTTTATCTCTGTTGGGTTTCAGCTGGATCAGGTAATCCCCGGTATTGGGTTCTGTAATAAAAAAACCCATCTGTGTACCCGTTCTGCGCGAATAAGTTTGTATTTCTGGTATTTTAACCAGTAATTTTTCAAACTCCCTCAGCATCCTGTCTGTTTCCTGCAGTGAAGTACCCGGAGGAGAGTTATAATCCGCCACAATGCTTCCCTCATCCATTTCCGGAAGGAAGCCAGTTTCTAGCCGCGGAAGGATCAGCACAATAGTTACGGCAAAGGCTACCATAGCCAAATAACTGATCCATGGCCTTTTAATAAAGAAATAAACCCATTTCTGCTGATGTACGGCATGTGCAGCACCAGGTTTCACTGCATTTGCAGAAGAATCCTTAGTGAGCAGCAGGTAAATTACCGGCAGTCCTATCCAGGTTACAAAAAATGAACAGACCAGCGTAATGATCATCGTATTGGTCATTACCTGGAAATAGGAACCAGCAACACCGGTCATCAATATAAAAGGAATAAAAATAACGATGGTACTGATAGATGATCCCAGCATAGCCGGAAACAGATAATCGATTGCCTTCTTTAACAACACGGCTGTAGGTTCTTCAGGATGCTCCTCATGTGTACGGTGAATTTGCTCCACCACCACAATGGCATCATCAATGATCAGTCCTATTGCTGCTGCAATCGCCCCCAGGGTCATAATGTTTAGGGAATAACCTATGGCATACAATACAATCACGGTTAAACACAGCGTAACAGGAATAGTGATCAGGATGGTAGCGCTTGCTTTTAAAGAACGCAGAAAAATGATAGCCACCACTATGGCAAGGCCCAAACCGATCAGTAAGCTATCGCTCACACTTTTCACCGATTCCTCTACAAAATCTGCCTGCTGGTAATAGGGCTTAATCGTTACCCCCCTGGGTAATATTTTTTGAAGGGCATCTATTTTAGCCTGCATCTGTGCAGACAGGTCTACCAGGTTAGCATTAGGCTGTTTGATTACAGCGACCAATATAGCATCTTTACCATTGGCATTGATCCTGGTATACGCTACCCCTTCTTGTATCTTTACCTCAGCAATATCCTTTACCCGTACAATGCGGTTATCCTTTTTGCTAACGATCAGGTTCTCAAGATCTGTCTTTGTTTTAATGGTGGCATCTATCACAGATAGATACAGATAATTATAATCAGACAGGTAACCATTGGACTTAATAAAGTTTGTTTGTGTCATTACCATATTTAACTGATCGGGATTGATAGCCAGCGCACTCATCTTATGCCTGTCCAGCTGAATCCAGTATTCCTTCTCCTTACCACCAATCACTCTGATCTCCGATACACCTGCCACTTGTGATAAAAAAGGCTTTATCGTATAAGTAGCCAGCTTTTTCAATACTATAGGAGATTCCGTATGGCTTTCCAGCGTATATCCGCTAACGGGCAATATAGAAGGGTTCATCTTTTCTACAGAGATGTTTACTCCCGCCGGCAAACTCGACCTGATCTTGGCCATTTGAGATTCTATTCGCTGCTGACTCAGATCAATATCAGCATTCCAGTTCATGAAAGCTGATATCTCACAGCTCCCCCTGCTGGTTGTACTTTTAATAACCTGCAAGTCTGGCACCTGCTTAATTGCATTTTCTAATGGCCTCGTTACCGTGATCATCATCTGGTCTACCGGCTGCAGATCTGCATCGGCAATGATCTTTATCTTTGGAAAAGTGATCTCTGGAAATAAAGAGGTTTTTAACTGGCGATAAGAAAACACCCCTCCTGCCAGGATGATGATCAGGACAATAGTAAGCGGATTTTTATAGGATATAAAAAAGTTCTTCATGGTTATTTAGCGATTTTAACTTTTGCCGTATCGGCCAGTCCGTAATTGCCGGTGGTGATCAGCCTGTCTTTCGCCTTAAAAACAGGTGATAGGATCTGGATCGACTTTCCATCTTCCAATCCTTTTTTCACCGTAGTTTTTACGGCTGTAGAATCATTGATCATTTTCATCACCCAAAATTCGTCTTCCGTTTCATTAGTGAGCACAGCCGATTTTGGCAGCAGCTGAACATTGGAAACTGCCGACTTGATCATCCTTACTTTTCCGATCAGGTTTTCTGGAATAGGATGTGCAGCATTCACCCTTAATACCAGCCTCTGCGTTTGCGCAAGGGTATCTAAAAAAAAATCTCTGTACTGATTTGAAGTTCTCTGGGCGATACGCAGCTGTTCATATTGCATTTTACGCTGATGCCCGTCATAGATAGGTACGGAAACCGTAAAACCTACACTAGCGCCAAAATTCTTATAGGGCTGATAGGTAAGTGCAGAATTGTATCCGCCATTGGCGTAAACCCCGGCCTTTGGCCGATAAGAAAAATCAATAGCACGCCGTTCATTCTCTATCTTTGCACTATCTATTTCAAAACGGCGGGTAAAGAAATTATTTTGAACTGCAGCTAATCCTGCTTTAAGGCCTGGCTCTGCTAATTCATGAACAGCAGTATCTACAATACCAGTTAAATAATTCAAAGTAGCATAATCATTCTTCCATTGCAATCCTGCCTGTTTCCATTGCAACTGCTGCTGCTGAAAAGTAACCAGGAAAGTAAGATAATCTACTTGTTTATAAACGTTGGAACGGGCCAGCTTTTTAAGTACCTCCTCTTCCTTTTTCAGCAATTCATATACGTCTAGGTTAAAGGCGGCTTGCTGCTGGCTCTCAAAGGCAGTGATATACTGATCTGCAACAGCTTTTTGAAGGTCCAAAACAGACAGCCCTGCAATAAAACGGAGAGAATCAGCTTTTAAATGGATTCCCTGCAGCTGATTATTGATATTCTGTTTACTGGCCAGGTTATAATTAATATTTAACAATGCTTCCAGCGCCTGTCCGTTAGTGATAATCTTATCATATCCGTAGCCTCTGGCTACGGGAGCATACATCCCGGCAGAACTTGCAGTAACCTGCGGCAGATAACCAGCCTTAACACGCATACTATCTATTCGGTTTGCCTCCTGTTGGTTATGATAATCTTTCAATAAAGGACTGCGCTTCACGGCCTCCTCCATAAAGTAACCGAGATTTTTTGTCACCTGCTGCTGTGCTTTAAGCGGACTAACCACTACTCCAATCAAAAGGAGTACGAGCAGATATTTTTTAGAATGTTCCATTTAGTGAAAGTCCGGCCGCTCTTTGCTGTGATAAAGGATCTATTTGCTGATACATTGGAGCAAATGAATATTTCATGGTGGTATTTTTACCAAGCACCAGTTTTTTTAGATGCGGATAAATCAGGTAAGCAATCTTGGTAGAAGCAATACCAAAACCTGCTCCGGCAACCACATCACTTACAAAATGCTTATCATTATATAACCTCAATACACCAGTAGCCGTAGCAATGGTATAACCAGCATAACCAATCCAGGGAGAAACATCCCTGTATTCCTGATTTAAAAACTCTGCCTCAGCAAATGCATTGGCAGTATGACCCGAAGGAAAGGAAGCATCATTAGAACCATCAGGGCGGCGTCTGCCTACCCATTTTTTCACTCCATAAGTAGATACCCCCATAATGCCTTCTGATATCACAAATAAGGCTGTTGCATCTGCGATGTTATGCTTGCCCTTTATACCGATAAGGGCCAATCCGTAATAAGCGGCTCCGGGGGCAAACTGCAGATAATTATCTGCACTGGTTTTAAAATTCGGATGGTCATTTACGATGGTATTCCTCGTTGTAAAATCCAGTCTTCTCACTGCATTATCTCCTAAAGAGATCAAGCCATAAGTAATAAATACTGCAGGTATAATAAAAGACCGGATCTTTGGCGGATCTACCCCTCTGCTCACTGAAACTTTGTGAGTGGTTAAACTTGAATCCTGAGTACCGGGAGTAACTGTTTGACTGTAAACCAATCCTGGTAAACATGCGGCTAGTAATAAACTAAAAAATTTCATAAACATTGCTTTGTTAATTTGCAGGGAAATGATGAAGCAGGCACGCAGCTCATGGGCTGCAGAACTAACTCAAATTTTTGCGATGCGAGCAAATTAATTTGCAATACTGAAAAAAATCTGAATATGCAGAGCCCTTCAGATGATGATCAGGAATTAAAAAAAATGGGAGGAGAAAATGCTAACCAGCGTTATTCCACAAAAAAGTGAAATTATGGTGGTTATCAAAAAACTCGTATTGAAAAGTGATCTCAGAGTGGTCACAGATCTGTTTTACGATAGAAAGACCAAGTCCGTTGTGCTGGCTATGCTGCGCTTCTTTATAAAACCTGCTAAATAACTTTAACTTATCTAAAGATTTACCAGTTCCAGAATTACTTATTTTTAATAATCCGGCCTGCAGCCTGATCATGATATCTCCTCCTTTAAAATTATGCCGGCCTGCATTGCTCAGCAGGTTATTTAACAGGATTTCAATCAGCTCAGGATTAACATTGAGCCGGGCCTGATCAAGAATTGCATTTACAGTAATATCATTACCTATCCAAAGCTCTCTAAACTGATTTAATTTTTCCTCTACCTTTTCCTTCATGTCAATATGTTCGGTTAATCCAAACTGAAGGTTTTCTATTTTAGCCAGCAGTAAAAGCGACTTGTTTAGCCTGGCCAATCTGTTAATACCCGAATAAATACTTTTTAAAGCATCACCCTGCCCTTCCGAAAGTCCTTCATCCTGTATGACTAAATCAAGCTTAGAGCGCATAATAGCCAGTGGCGTTTGCATCTCATGCGAAGCATTTTCCGTAAACTCCTTTAATATCCGGTAATCATCTTTAGCACTGTTGATCACCTCAGAAAGACTTTGGTTCATAAAAGAAAATTCCTCAATATCAGTTTCAGGCAAGCTGGGCATGATTTTATTGCCCAGTTTAAAACCTTTCATTTCATCCATCGTTACATAAAAAGGACGCCACAGTTTCCTCAATATCAAATGGTTCACCAGGATAGAGATTAAAATAATAGCCAGCAGCATACCCAGCGTAGTAAAAACGATAGTCATGGTTAACAGCTTGGTACCTTCAAGAGGTTTATCGATAATGATCTGATATAATTTCCCTTTCACTTTCTGTGTAAAAATAAGCTGGCGAAACATGCCCATCTTATGCTCTTCCGGGTCATATAAACTCACTAAAGAATACTGCTTTTCTACGGGTCTGGTTATCACATGATATTGAACTTCTACTTCTTCAAAGTTCTTAAACAAGGGCATTGCATCATTTTGCGCCACATATTTTTCTAAACGCTCCTTATATTCTTTCAGGGTATCATCCAGCTCATGCACCAATACTTTACTGATCAAACTGTAATAAACTATTCCCGAAAAAATAAAGACCAGGATCATCACCGTTAAGTTTATACGGTTATATTTTGTAAATAATTTCATTTGTTAATTTGAGTTAGATAAACCAAATCTATATCCCATACCATATATGGCTTTGATATAATCAGGACTGCCGGCATTTACCATCTTCTTGCGTAAATTTTTGATATGGGAATAGATAAAATCATAATTATCAGACAGGTCTGCATCATCTCCCCACAAATGCTCTACGATAGCTTCTTTTGTGATTACCCTGTTCTTATTAATTAATAAATACACAAGCAGTTTATACTCTTTCCTGGTTAATAAAATAGGGGTACTATTAATTTTTAAGGTTTTCTCCTGCAAGTCTACCACCAGCTGATCAACAACGATTTGATGACTAGTTCCAAAAGACTTTCTTCTAATAATAGCAGCGATCCTTGCACCCAGTTCCGATAAGTGGAAAGGCTTGGCCAGATAATCATCGGCCCCCATTTGAAGTCCGCATATCTTATCTTCCAATGAGTTTTTAGCACTCACGATCAAAACACCATCGGTCTTATTCATATTCTTTAATTCATTTAGAATGTCAAGACCGCTTCCATTTGGTAAAGTAATATCCAGTATAATACATGAATATTCATCCGAATGAATTTTTTCAATTGCACTATAATAATCATAAGCAACTTCACAGCTGTACTGCGCTTTATCCAGATAGCTTCTGATACTATCCGAAAGCTCTTTCTCGTCTTCGATAATCAGTAATCTCATAGCTAATAAAACTGTAAAGGAAGAAGAGAATACTGAATTAATTCTGTAGTGAGTCAACCACTTAACAATTTGATCATACTATCAAAATATACTCTTAATCCAATTTTAAGGTCTCTACAGATATTTTTCAGAATTGGCCATTAACATCGCATAATATTCAATTACAGTCATCTAAAAGGGGATTGTGAAATGATTAAAACTATGCAGAGTAAAACCAATGCCTTCCAGTATTTTTCCGATAAAAAAGAACAGCAATTAACAGGCATTATTACCTCAGTTATTATCCTCCGGTTCTTATTCATTTTTATCATGGGCCCTATGCCGCAGGATGCTTATTATTTCTTTTATAGTCAGCATCCCGCACTTTCCTATTTTGATCATCCGCCAATGATCGCTTACCTGCTTTATGCATTCAGTTTTGTATTGGGTAAGGAAATCATGGTGATTAAATTCGCTGATTCCTGCACTACCCTGCTCAGCGTCTATTTATTTTACCAGCTTGGAAAGTGTTTCTTAACAGGACAGCAGCTAAACAAGGCTTTATTGCTACTCCTTTCTACCTTAATGGTAACCATCCTATCGCTCGTATCAACACCAGATACTCCTTTAGTCTTATGCTGGATTTTTTCGCTTTACCTTCTCTATCAGGCTATTTTCCGCAACCGGTCTTTATACTGGATTTGGTCGGGCATAGTCATGGGTCTTGCATTTGATAGTAAGTATACTGCCATATTTCTTCCTGCAGGCTTAATTTTATTCCTGTTGTTATCTGCTACACACCGCCGGATGCTGCTTTCCGGATGGTTCTGGCTATCGGTGATCAGCTTCCTGATCGTAGTATCTCCTGTATTCATCTGGAATGCCCAACATCATTTTGCCTCTTTCCAGTTTCAGGGAACATCAAGAGTAAACCCAGCCACGGGAATACATATTCAGCTTAAATATTTCTTTGGTTTAATTGGTCACCAATTGCTGGTGGTCATGCCAGTACTACTGATCGCCATTCTTTATTACACGTATCGGATCATCAAAAAACATCGGTTCAATGTCATTCAGCTAGCCCCGGAAACACTTTTCCTGCTCTGCTTTTTTTTGCCAATGGTCTGTGGTTTTACCCTGATCTCTTTCTTCTGCTGGGTAAAATTAAACTGGCTGATGCCAGCCTATATTACAGGGATTATTTTAGCAGCTATTTACCTGCCTAAACAATGGGTAGCTTATCAACTGTATTTTTCCCTGCTTGTACATCTATTACTGGCTGTAGAGATCATCTTCTATCCTTTTCCTGTGAGGTCTGATGATACCTGGTATGGCTGGCAGGATCTTGCAGCACAGGTTGGTCACCTTAAAAAGGTATACCCAAAAACATTTGTTTTCTCTGCCGATGGTTATAAAACCGCTGCAGAATTAAACTTACTAATGGATGGTTTCACCTATTCGCAAAATGTAATCGGCGAAAATGCTTTGGAATTTGATTATGTAAATGCCGATCTATCCATTTTAAAGGGTAAGAATGCGCTATTTATTGATTCAGATCCGCGTTTTAATAATGAAGGGAAATCTGGTCAGACCAATGCTTCGCTGCTGCACTATTTTAAATCAGTAAAAGAACTGGAGCCGATATTAATTAGAAAAAATGATATGGTGGTCCGTAAATTCCTGGTTTATTACTGCACCAGTTATGCATTGCATTAAGCAGGTAAAATAATTCGTTTTTTTAACTGATCACAAATTTATACCCCATCCCATAAGCTACTTTGATATAATCAGGACTGCCCGCCTGTACCAGCTTTTTGCGCAGGTTCTTAATATGAGCATAGATAAAATCATAATTATCTGCCATCTCGATATGGCTTCCCCACAAATGCTCTACAATAGCTTCTTTCGTGACTACCTTATTTTTATTGCTCACAAAATACAACAGCAATTCATATTCTTTTCTTGTTAAGGGCACTTCGCAGCCATCCATTTTTAATGTCTTTTGAAAGATATCCAGTACCAGCTTGTCAATGGTGATCTTGTTTTTTCCTTCAAAAGAACGGCGGCGGATAATAGAAGTTACCCGCGCACCAAGCTCTGCCAGGTGAAAAGGCTTAGCGAGATAATCATCAGCACCGGTTTGCAATCCCGCAACCTTATCATCCAAAGAATTACGGGCACTGATGATGATCACTCCTTCGGCCTTGCCCATGGTCTTCAGCTCTTTTAAAATATCCAGCCCATTGCCATTCGGCAGTGTAATGTCTAAAATAATACATACATACTCATTCAAATGTATTTTTTGAATGGCATCATAATAATCATAAGCGGTTTCGCAGAGAAAATCTTCGCTGGCAAAATAGATGCAGATACTTTCAGAAAGTTCCTTTTCATCTTCTATCACTAATAATTTCATTTAACCCGAATTAATTACCGGCAAAGTAGCTCGCAAAACTGTTTTAATTCTGTTTTCACTCCTCCTGAGACTAAATTAATTCACTCATACACAATGCTTACAAGGATGGAGGGGGCAGGATTGCCGATATCCAATTATGGCTTTACAACATAAATATCTGTCCGTATATGTCTTTTTTATGTTACATAAATCATTTGTTTAGAATTGGTCTTATTAATATTTGTAGTTTAGCCACACAATATTTTAAACTCATTCCTATTCCTTAAATTATGAAACGAGCACTTCCTTTTCTACTTCTTTGCTTCTTTTTTACAGCTTCATTTGCCCAGAAAACTGGTGGTAAATCATCTAAAAAAATCTTGTACGTATGCCGTCTGGTGTATAAACAACGTGCAATAGATGATCAGATCAAGCATTATTTAGACTCTATCGGGTATCAGGTTACACTGGCTGATGAATCAGAGCCGGTATCCAATGCAAACTCCTATGGTCTGGTGATCATCTCTTCTACCGTAAGTGCTGCACATCTTGGAGGTAAATATGCCGATGTGAAGGTCCCGCTTATCACCTGGGAAAATGATATCCAGGACGACATGCGTTTTACCGGAAGATTAAGAGGTGTAGATTTTGGAGGCGTAGACAAAGAACACTATATATGGATCGTAAATGCCCCTCACCCTGTAGCCGGAGGAATACCAGCAGGAAAAATAGCTGTTTATTTAAAGGATAAACCTATGGGCTGGGGAAAACCAGGCTTAGGTGCATCTATCATTGCTACGATACCCGGACAGCCAGATAAAGCCGTAATTTATAGCTATGAAAAAGGAGCCACTATGGATTATGATTTTCTTGCACCAGAAAGAAGGGTCATGCTGTTTTTGGATAACACTACTTTCCCGGAACTCAATCCAACAGGCTTAACACTTTTCACTGCCGCCGTTAAATGGGCAATTGAAAAATAAGATTAAAAAACCTGCCGTTAATTGCAGTTACAATTAACGGCAGGCTAATGACTAAAATTAAATTAATTACTTAAACGGTATACCAAAAGTTTAAAAGTACCAGGTAAAACAGTCTTTGTTCCTTTTTGATAATCGGCAACCGGAAAATACAACTTATGGCTTGTATCATCCATAGCCATTGTTTTAGCTCTATATTGCGTAGTTAACGTTTGTATTAAGGTGTAATTATCTGGTGTATCCTGCTTAAATATAGAAGCTGTACCATCACCGTTAGAAACGATGACCAATTTATTTTCCGCATTGTAGATCACGGCATCTACTCCTGTCCCAATAGGCAGGGTTTGAACCACTTTTCCAGTGGAGGCATCAATTACACTCATCCCTTTATTTTCCCTGCATACCGTAAATAAGCGTTGGTTATTTTGATCCATAGCTAACCCGGTTGGCCCTCCGCATGGACTAAGCGGATAGTTTTTGATTACTTTTAACGTTTTTACATCAATCACATCCACTGCACTTTTATCCTCCAGGTTATTGTAAATTAGCCCTTTATGATCAGACACCGCAAATTCAGGAGCACCGCTAAGCGGGATAGTGCCAACTTGTGTCAGCTCTTTAGCATCAATAACTACCGCAGCATGACTATCACCTTCAAAAGCAAATATCCTTTTAGAGAAAGAATCATATATAATTGCGTCAGCATCTGTACCTGTTATGGGTATCACCTTGATAACTTTTAAGGTTTTAGTATCAAATGCAATCACTGCATTTGCCTTACCGTCGCTGATAAAACCGCGGTTCAATTCATTGACGATGGCAATACCATGTACACCTTTCATATGATCAATGGTACCTGTTAGTTTTTCAGTCTTAAGGTCTACCACGTTCACTGCAGTGCCGTGAGACGCATATAGAACATAGTTCAGCTGGTCAATATATACATAATCATAGCCACCATCTCCAGGAAGAGGAATAGTTTTATCGGCTTCATAATTTATAGTTTGAGCTGCTAAATAAAAAGGCAGCAGAACAAAGATGAATGCTAAAAAGACGTTTGATATTGGTTTCATATGTCAAATTGGAAAAATATGGCGCTTATTTTTATAATTAAGCAGATTTATTTGTCCAAAATACCTGGTTAATTCTGTAGAAACACTGAATTATCAGGGTACAAACAATATATTAACATAATGATCATCAGATCTTAACAAAGAAAGGCTTTCCCAGTTTATACCAGTAAAGAAATAGAGTGAATCCTATTTCACCTCCAGACAGTAATTACAGCGGTATCGAATGCTGGTGTAGGGCACTCCCTTATAAGTTCCAGGTTTAGGGTCTACCCAATCCTGCCTGATTACGTACAGTCCATTCATTGTGGTCATAAAAAAAGACTCACCTTTTTCATCTACCGGCAATTCCTTTTCCCAGTTTTCAGGATTAAAAACCCGCAGTTTAGTATCGCTGCCTGCAGCAGTTAAGTGATTAAACACTTTTACAGTGACCAGCTTATCTTTAACGATAGCGATCATATCTAAAAATTGTACAGGCTTAGCAACCGATGCTGTGGTCTCCACCTGATAAGCAGCACACAGGTAATCAATTGGCAATATATTTTTTCCGCCCGTCTTTGAACGGTCAACAACCGGATGAGTATCATTTATACCTAAGATCTGGTAAACACCTTTAGCTGCAGGCGTAAAACTTCCTTCCCAGCAATCTGCTTTAAGATGAATCACTACAGGGTTAACATACCCTTTTTCATCAACAACACTGATCTTAAAATCCCCGGCTAAACTGAGCTCATTGCCAGTAACACGATGGCGAATACTGTATTCATCAACAACACCATAACAAACCTGTATCTGAACAGGCTCACCTTTTACACCAGAACCTTTGATATCCAGCCAGTAACCACTGGCCTTACTGAGTAAAGGAAAACTCAAGAGTAAAAGAAATATATAAATCGCTCTAAGTGGCTTTAAACTTAAAAATAGTGTTTTATCAGCTGA
>Ga0233344_1000158_pt1 | contig 12774 bp, 8 predicted proteins | sample GEONDECOMP281_FD_180697 | JGI IMG/M metagenome (GOLD analysis project Ga0233344, IMG submission 180697) | Leaf litter microbial communities from Shasta-Trinity National Forest, California, United States - GEON-DECOMP-281 | ecosystem: Environmental > Terrestrial > Plant litter > Unclassified...
GTGTTGTGTTAATGCACAGCAATTGGCATTATACCCTGCAAGAGGGTTTACGAGCTGGCAGCCGGCAGAAAATTGGGAACAGTCGTTGTTGAGCGGAAATGGTACGCTGGGCGCACTCGTTACGGGGCAGCCTTATGATGAAACCATCATCCTTAGCCATTCTGCCTTATACCTGCCTCAAAAGCGGTCGGGGAAATCTTTTCATCAGTCAGAAAAGCTTACTGAGATCAAACAGCTGCTGCTTGCGGGAAAATATGCTGAGGCGGCTGCCGTTCCTGATGACCTCCGCAAGGAGCAAGGCTACGATGATCAGCGTGATCCTTTTATTCCTGCCTTCGATTTAAAGATCAGTCAGGAGGCTTCCAATAGCAGCAAATATCAGCGTTCAGTAAATTTTGAAACGGGAGAAGCCACTGTAAACTGGACAGACGATGTGAGTTCTTACGAGCGGAAATTATTCGTTTCCAGGGCTGATAGTGTGGTGGTCCTTTCGATCAAAAGCAAAGGAAAAATCAACTGCACGCTTCACTTCGAGCAGCGGCCTGCTACCTGGGATCAATGGAAGTTTATGAAAGCAGGAATTAAAGAAATACATTCAGTAAGTGATGATAACTATTTGATATTTAATACAAAGTTTAGCTATTTGTATCCTGATGGCTTAACTGGTTATACCGGTGTAGGACGATTGGTTCAACGGGGCGGAACGCATCAGGTAAAGGATGGTAAACTGATGATTTCGGGAGCAGATGAGGTCTTGCTGCTGGTAAAGATCAAGCCATGCTACAGGGAAAATGATGATTTGGCCACTGAGTTAAAAAAGGAATTATCGGGTTTTACCAATGCCGGAAAAGCCGATGACTCTACCCTGTATGAAGACCTTCTTAAAAGGCATGTGCTCGTTCATGCTGCGTTATTCAATACCGTTAAACTTGACCTTGGCGGTTCGCCGCAAGAGCGGAATTTGAATAGTGAGGCATTAATTCAAAGAGGAAATTCTGCCGTAAGTCCTGCATTAATTGAGCGGGTTTTTGATGCAGGGAGGTATAACATATTAAGCGCAACAGGTGTGTTACCCCCAAATCTGCAGGGTTTGTGGTCTGGTACATGGACCACACCCTGGGCTTCGGGGTTTACGCTGGATGGCAATCTGCCTGCGGCCATGTCCATTGTGCTGCCAGGAAATATGCCGGGTTTAATGAAAGGTTTTTTCGCTTATCATGAGAAAATGATGGATGAATACAGGAAAGAGGCGATGCTGCTTTATGGTACTCATGGCATTCATATCCCTGCACAGATCACTACAAGAGGGGTTGAAACAGATTTTGGCGCTACCTGGTGTCTTACGCTCTGGACCGGAGCAGCCGGATGGACGGCAAATTCTTTTAATGATTATTACCTGTATACCGGAGATAAAGCCTTTTTAAAAGCGCATGCATACCCTTTTATGAAAGAAGCAGCCCTGTTTTACGAAGAATTTCTGCATACTGGCAGCGATGGGAAATTACTGTTCCTGCCTTCTTATTCGCCAGAAAACAATCCTTTGGGCATTGAAGCACAGGCAACAATAAATGCCACAATGGATGTAATGATCGCTAAACAATTGCTGAGGAACTGCATTGCAGCGGCTAAGGTTCTCCATACTGATGCTGATAAGATCAAGCTTTGGCAGAAAATGCTGAGTAAGATGCCAGCCTATCAGGTGAACAGCGATGGCGCGCTAAAAGAATGGTTATGGCCTGGGTTAAACGATAATTACAGTCACCGTCATTCTTCTCAATTGTATGCTTTGTATGATGGATTAGATGCCGATTTTAAAGCCGATTCTACACTGATCAAAGCTGCAAAGGTCCTGATTGGAAAAAAAATGGCTTTTAGAAGAGCTGAAAATGGGGGCGAAATGGCATTCGGACTGGTTCAGCTGGGTACTGCGGCAGCTCATATCGGTGATGCAGATGACGCAGAGCAGGTGGTGAAATGGCTTTCTTCTAAATACTGGACCAAGGGAATGGGCTCTTATCACAATGTGAAAGAACTGTTTAACACAGATATTAGCGGAGGTTTGCCTTACCTGATTACACAGATGTTATGTTCTTCAGCGCCAGGTATGGTTTCTGTATTGCCTGCTTTACCTCAAAGCTGGAAAAAAGGAAGGGTGGAAGGTTTGCTGCTAAAAGGACAAATTACACTGAACTCGTTGAATTGGGAGGATGAAAAAGTAGATCTGGTCCTAACTTCAGGTATTGACCAGTCGGTTAAAGTTAATTGCCGGGGAACGATAGTTGAGTTGAATTTGAAAGCTGGAAAGCCTAAAGTATTGAGTTTTTAGCGAGGTTGGATTTGGTTTTGCTTAGGTTTTAGCTAGACTTTCCCGCCGTTAAACCCAGGTAAAACCTGGACAAAACATCCAAAGATACTCGTCGGGCAATACCGGATATTTTTTTGACAGATTTATTTAGGACTGAAATTTAAAGCTAATCATAAAATATCAGCAGGTAATATTTTAGTTGATGTAAAAGCAGTTAACTATTTGAAATATAAATGCTGTTTATATGTTTACTTTGTTGTAAAGTTCATGATTGATACTCTTCAACCGCTTGTTTTCCTTTTTTTTAATCCATGATATCTTCAAAACTTGTTTCTAATGAACTCCTTCCCGATTACAAATTTTATTAGATTTGGGTCTAAACCAAACAAACATGTACAACTACAAACTCACTTTAGGTATCCCGATTTTAGCGGGGTCAATATTGGCGTTCGCCGCCTTTCATTCCATCCGCCAGGAAGGCGATCCAAAATCAGGAATCATTAAAGCCAACATGGATATGCAGGCAGTGCCCGGAAATAATTTCATGGAATACGTGAATGGAAGCTGGATGAAAAAGGCTGAAATTCCTGCGGATAAGCCGGCACTCGGTGTAGGCTCTATGGTGAATGATAAAGCACAGGAAGATGTAAAAGAAATTATTGAAAAGGCAGCGGCAGGTAAATTTGCTGATGGCTCTGAAGAGCAAAAGATCGGTGATCTTTATGGCTCTTATATGAACATGGCGGCAAGGGATGCTGTTGGGACAAAACCATTGTCGGCCGACCTTAAAAAGATCGATGCCCTTAAAAATTACAAGGAACTTGCTGCCTATTTTGCTTATGCCAGTAAGATTGGTAATATGGTACCTTTCAGTGTTGCGGTAAGTGAAGATTTTAAAGACCCTAAAAACTATATGCTGCTGACCTGGCAGGGAGGATTGGGACTGCCGGACAGAGAATATTATTTTCTTGATGACACCAAATCAAAAGAGATCAGGGCCAAATATGTAATCCATGTAGAAAAAATGCTGACACTAGCTGGCATTCCTAATGCAAAACCTGCTGCTGCGGAGATCATGTCCCTGGAAACTTTGCTGGCTTCCAAACAAATGAAAAAAGAAGAAACCAGGAATATAGCTGGTCTTTACAATAAATATGCAGTAAAGCAGCTCGGTACGCTGATGCCGGATTTTGACTGGACGGCCATGCTGGCTGAGGCAGGTGCAAAAAACACCGATAGTTTGGTTATCGCACAGGTAAACTATACCAAAGATCTGAATACGATCATTAAGGAAACTCCGCTGGATATCTGGAAAACCTATTTGAAATGGAGCTTAGTGAATGGTGCGGCGGCAGATCTGAATACAGCCCTGGATGAAGAAAATTTTAACTTTAATGGAACTGTACTGAATGGTGTGCCTAAACAGCGCCCTCAATGGCGCAGGGGTGTTACTGTAGTGAATGGATCATTGGGTGAGATGGTGGGTAAGCTGTATGTAGAGAAACATTTCTCTCCTGCTGCCAAGGCCCGTATGCTGGAGCTGGTGGGTAATTTACTGAAAGCTTATGAATCGAGCATTAATGAGCTGGCCTGGATGAGTCCTGAAACTAAAAAGGAAGCCTTAAAAAAAATCAGCAAGTTTACTCCGAAGATCGGTTATCCTGATAAATGGAGAGATTATAGCACATTGAAGATTGTTAAAAATGACCTGTATGGAAACCTTAAGCGCTCTACTGCTTTCGAATATAGCCGTATGATGAATAAATTGGGTAAACCAGTAGACAGAACTGAATGGGGGATGACCCCGCAGACGGTAAATGCGTATTATAACCCGCCGCTAAATGAAATTGTATTCCCGGCAGCGATCCTGCAGCCTCCTTTCTTTGATATGAATGCCGACGATGCGGTAAATTATGGCGGTATCGGTGCAGTGATCGGTCATGAGATAGGGCATGGGTTTGACGACCAGGGAAGTACATTTGACGGGGATGGCGTTATGAAGAACTGGTGGACTAAAAATGACCTGGACGAATTTAAGAAACGTACCAATGCCCTTGTTGCACAATACAGCAGCTTTAAAGTATTTGGTGACCTCAACTTAAACGGCGAGTATACTTTGGGCGAAAATATTGGTGATTTAGGTGGCTTAACGATTGCGATAAGGGCATATCATGCCAGCTTAAAAGGTAAACCTGCTCCGGTACTGGATGGTTTTAACGGAGATCAGCGTGTATTTATTGGCTGGGGACAGGTGTGGCTCAATAAATCAAGAGAACAAGCCATCAGAAAACAGATTGCTACTGATCCGCACTCTCCTGCTCAGTTCAGGATTAATGGGGTAGTGAGAAATATCCCTGAGTTTTATACTGCATTTAATGTAAAACCTGGTGATTCACTTTATCTGGCCCCATCAAAAAGGGTAAAAATCTGGTAAGAGCTGATATCCCTATATATTAAAAAACCTGTTCTGGTATACCAGAACAGGTTTTTTAATATATAAATCTTAACAAAAATTAGTTTTTGATAAACTCTGTGTTTGCATTTAAAGTGATTTCATCACTAACAATTGCATTTGGGAATTTAGAACCGATACCAAAATCAGCTCTTTTAATCATTCCTGTAACTTTGAAAGCTGCAGTAGTTTTTTTAGACATTGGGTTAACAATAACGCCTCTTAAAGTAGCATCTAAAACCACTGCTTTAGTTACACCGTGAAGCGTTAAATCACCATATAATTTAAATTTGTTGGCACCTGCTTTTTTCAAAGAAGTACTTTTGAAAATTAATTTTGGGTATTTTGCAGCGTCAAAGAAATCAGGGCTTTTGATATGCTCATCTCTTTTGGCTTCTTCTGTGCTTACTGAGTTAACATCTGCGCTAAGTGTGATCACAGCATCAGAAAAATCAGGTTTTGATGCCATAATTGTTGATTCAAAGTTGGTAAATGAACCTTCAACATCTGTTACCATTAAGTGGGTAATCACAAATCCTAATTTTGAGTGCGATTTGTCTGCTACCCAGGTACTCATTTCTATTGGTTTGAAAGCAAAAAGAGCTGCTGATGCTGCAACAAACAATACAAGTAATTTTTTCATGTTTTTAATTTTTTTTATAAGTCAAAGGTGAAATAAATAAACGGATGCGGCATTGATGTATGTTAAGAAAATCAATCTTCTGAATTATACGTCATCATGTGCATCTAAAGCGAATATAATACAATCTTCCCAAGTATTAAAAAAGGTATTTAACACGCACAAAAACAGGTATTTATACTTACAACTTATAGGAATATACTTATATATTTGTAATACATATTTATAATGTTTAAATGAGAAGCTTGTCTGGTAAGCCAAAGAATATAATTTGCTTTTCACCTTACCGATGGGATTTCGCACTACAGCGTCCCCAGCATTTACTGCTGCGTTTTGCTGAAGATACCAATGTTTACTTTTTAGAAGACCCAATCTTTGATGCCCTGGAGGAGCCATTTCTTTCTTATGCTACACGCTCTGAAACACTTTGGAAAGTAGTACCCCACTTAAAAGCTGACATGGATGGCGGAGAGATCACCACTTGTCTTACTGCACTGATTGATCAATTCTTTGCCAATGCTAAACTGGATAATTGGATCTTTTGGTATTACAATTCTTCTGCGCTTTCATTTACAAAAAATCATAAGCCAAAACTGGTGATTTACGATTGTATGAGAGAGACACTGGCCATGAGCGGCGCTGCAGACGAAATGAATATGCTGGAGAAAAGACTATTGGAAAGATCAGACCTGGTCATCAATAAAGGAAGCTCTGCCGGTCATACTGCTGACGATTGGGATAATGCTTATCATCATATTGCTATCCAGATCAGTAATACCGTTACGGGGTCAAATTAGTAGCAGCTAATTTCTGACTTTAATTTAGCACTCTTCCATCAAAATAATTGAATCTTTTTGTTACAAATGTCCCATAATCAAGCGATTCGCTATTGGATTTGTACGGTTTTTTTAGCTGCTGTACTCATTTTACTGGTGTTAAATACGCTGCTCTGCGATAGGAAACGTTTTCTTATTCTTTTTAAATTCTGAGGTTTTAAATACAAAAACACTGTTTATAAGGACAAATACCTATGCTTCAAAAGTAATAGTAATCATTTGTCGATCAGATCTGATGCTGCCAGACGGCATAGACTTTGGTGTTTCCCAGCCGTTGCGTTCGTTTCTTAAATGAAAACGCATTTAACGATTGCATCATAAAATAGCTGAGTTTATGAAAGAACAAGTACTTGATCAAATTGATGCTGCAGTTACGGCAGACCTACCACTTCGTATTTTTACCTGGCATATTCACGGCAGTTACCTGTTTTATTTATCCCAGGGAAATTATGAAATTTTTATACCCGTTAATTATTCCAGATCCGAAGGATATTATGGTAAGGGAGAAACATTCCCTTTTGGAGATAATGTACATGAAATACCTGCCGGGGAAGTTAGGAATACACCGTTTGATGTGATACTTTTTCAGACGGATGAAAATTATCTGGCTGATCAGTATGATATTCTTTCGAAAGCGCAGCGCAGGCTGCCCAGAATCTTTCTTGAACATGACCCGCCCTGGGATCATCCTGCAATTGCAAAACATCCGGTAAATGATCCGGAGGTAGTGGTTGTTCATGTAACGCATTTTAACCGGCTGATGTGGGATAACCAGGTATCGGATACTATAGTGATTGAACATGGTGTCACTTTACCTTCAGTTCAGTATAGCGGAACAATCAACAGGGGAATTGTGGTGATCAATAATCTTCCAAAAAGAGGCCGCTTACTGGGACTTGATATCTTTAATGAGGTAAAAAAGCATATTCCACTGGATCTGGTAGGTATGGGCACAGGTAAACTGGGATTAGGTGAAGTATTGCATCCTGAACTTCCCGCATTTTTAAGTCAGTACCGCTTCTTTTTTAATCCTATCCGTTATACCAGTCTTGGACTGGCTGTTTGTGAAGCGATGATGCTGGGCATGCCAATTGTGGGGCTGGCAACCACAGAAATGGCTGTTACGATAAAAAATGGTTACTCGGGTTTCATTGATACCAATGTAGACAAGCTGATTGAAAAAATGCAGTATCTGCTTAATTATCCTGATGCGGCCGCTGTAATGGGGCAAAATGCAAAGGAAGCAGCATCGTCAAGATTTAACATCATCAGGTTTACCGCAGAATGGGAAAGTTTGTTTCATCAGGTTATTCAAAATTACAGCCATGAATAGAAAAATAGCATTTATAAGTGAACATGCATCGCCATTGGCCTCTTTAGGAAGTACTGATAGCGGAGGTCAGAATGTATATGTAGGTGAACTGGCAGTGCAGCTGGTTAACCTGGGCTATCAGGTAGATATTTATACCCGGAGGGAAGAGGTTTGCATTGCACAGGTAGTTTGTTATCAGCCTGGAGTGAGGGTGATCCATGTTGATGCTGGTCCTGCAGAACAAATTCCAAAAGAAGAGATCTTAGGTTATATGGATGAATTCAGGATAGAGATGCTCAGTTTTATTTATGCTGAACAGATCACTTATCATTTAATCCATGCAAATTTCTGGATGTCTGGTTTAATTGCCATGCAGTTAAAAAAGCTGCTGCATCTCCCATTTGTAATTACTTTCCATGCCTTAGGAAAGGTACGCATGATCCATCAGAAAGAGCAGGATAAATTTCCTCCTCAGCGGATTACTATAGAAGATGAGATTGTAAAGAATGCTGACTGGATCATTGCCGAGTGCCCGCAGGATAAAGATGACCTGATGAATCATTACAATGCAGATGCCCGCAAAATAGCCATTATTCCCTGTGGGTTTAATCCTGAAGAGTTTTTTCCGGTATACAAAGATCTGTGCAGAAAAGTCCTGAATCTGGAAGAAAAGGGAAAGATCATTTTACAATTGGGAAGGATCGTACCGCGAAAGGGAGTAGACAATGTGATTAGAGCACTGGCCTTATTACCATCGGCCAGGGAGCCGGTCTGTCTGATTATTGTGGGCGGAGAAAATACAAATCCGGAGATGGCCGGTCATACCGAACTTTTGCGGTTAAAACAACTGGCTGCATCGCTAGGCATAACGGATCGGGTGATATTTGCGGGTCGTAAGGATAGGGCAGAGCTGAAACATTACTATGGGGCTGCTGACATTTTTGTAACCACCCCCTGGTATGAACCTTTTGGCATTACACCTTTAGAATCGATGGCCTGCGGTACGCCGGTGATTGGTGCTGAAGTAGGGGGAATTAAACATACGGTGATAGAAGGACAAACGGGTTTGCTGGTGAGGCCTGATGATCCTCAAATGTTGTGTGACAAGATCAGCATGCTGCTGAACAATGAGCGGCTGCTGAAAACCATGGGAGAAACTGCCCAGCAGCATGTGCTCCACCACTTTACCTGGGAAAAGGTGGCGCTAAAGATGTGCCAGCTTTATGAGCGCTTACTGAATGAAAATTTGGTGCAGGCGGATAAATATGGCTGGATAGAACAGGCATTTGAAGACGCTGCGCAGACCTTCCGAAAATCCGGGGCTGTATTGAGTACGGTCATTGCAGAAGCGGCAGATGGAATGGCAAGGGCACTGCACCGGGGAAATAAGATACTGGTTTGCGGCAATGGGGGCAGTGCCGCGGAGAGTCAGCATTTTGCCGCAGAGTTGATGGGAAGGTTTGAAATTCCATACCGCAGGGCTTTGCCGGTGATCTCCCTGGCAGCGGATGTATCGGTATTAACAGCATGGAGTAATGATTTTGGTTTTGATGAAGTTTTTGCGAGACAAGTGCAGGCCTTTGGACAGAAAGGTGATATCCTGCTGTGTTTAAGTACCAGTGGTTCCTCTCCGAATATCATTAAGGCAATGGAGGCAGCGGCAGACCGGGAAATGCTGATCATCACGATGCTGGGTAAAGACGGCGGAAAGGCCGCGGAGTATGGCGATATCAACATGATCGTTCCTTCTTACAGCTCACAGCGCATTCAGGAAGTACATCTTCATTTGATACATCTATTGTGCGGATTGGTAGAAACTAAACTTTTCAGTGCTGCTCAGAGCCTTTCTGTTCAGCAAAAAGAAGTAAGCTCTTTTAAAATATTAAATGGTACTGCCTCTTTATTTATGAATTATACCCGAAAAAACAGAGACAGGTATGGTAGTTAACAGGGCAATATTTCTGGATAAGGATGGAACACTGATACCGGATATCCCATATAATGTGAATGTAGAGCTGATTAGCTTATCAGCGCATGCTATAGAAGGACTGCAGCTATTACAGCGATTGGGATACATTTTTATCGTGATCACTAATCAGCCAGGGATATGTAAAGGACTTTTTAGCGATGGTGATGTGATGGCCGTTAATGATAAACTCGAGGCTTTACTGGCAGATGCAGGGATTAAACTATCGGGTTTTTATTATTGTCCGCATGATCCGGCATCGATGAAAACCTTATTTGGGTTAAACTGTAAATGCAGAAAGCCCAAACCGGGAATGCTGCACCGTGCCTCCAGGGAACTTAACATAGATCTTTCCTCATCGTGGGTAATAGGAGATATTCTGCATGATGTAGAAGCCGGTAATACTGCGGGCTGTAAGACGATACTGATAAACAATGGCAATGAGACGGAATGGATCGTTAATGACGAAAGAACCCCCGATATGATCGTAGCTCATATCAACGCTGCATCAGCTTATATTTTTGAAATGGACCTTCAAAAAATCACATATCAAACCACTGTATGCTGATGACAGCTTCATCACCTTTAAAAAAATATGTTCAAATGAAAACAATGCCTGTGCGTTATATCAATAGCTTTAAAAAATTTAAAATATTAGTGATTGGAGACATGATCGTTGATATTTATCTCAGCGGTTCCTGCTCCAGGCTTGCCCCTGAAGGTAGTTTCCCTGTGGTAGATCTCCATGATAAAAAGGTTTACCTGGGCGGTGCCGGTAATGTGGCTGCTAATCTAAAAGCATTAGGCTGTACGGTTGTCCTGTGCACAGCCGCAGGAAATGACGATGGATACAGAGAAGCGGCTGCATTGCTCACAGAGGCAGGTATAACTATAGAAAGTATCGTAGCAGATGAACAAAGGACCACGCTGGTTAAAACCCGGGTTTCTGCTCCCGGACAAACTTTAGTGCGGTTTGATACAGGCGCTGCGGAGGAGCTGAGTGCTGAAACTGAGTCTGCAGTAATTAGTAAGATAAGGCATGCGTATGCAGCATGTGATGCGGTATTGATCGCAGATTACAAAAAAGGCGTGGTTACCACAGGAATCATTGAAGAATTAAGGCGTTTAAATGCAGATCATCCTAAATTTATTGCTGTAGATGCAAAAGATCTAAATTCTTTTGCGGTATTAAAGCCTTCACTGATCAAGCCAAACTATGAGGAAGCATTAAAGGTGCTCTCCCTTTCTGCCTTCTGTAGTGATCGTGCTGAAGCTTTAAAAAAGATCGGTCAGGAGTTTTATCAGGCAACAGCTGCCGGGATCATTGCTTTAACACTGGATAGCGACGGGGCCTTGTTTTTTAAGGATGGTGAATTTAAGTACCGAAGTTATGCGCCCAAATGTAATTTGCCAGCTGTAAGTGGTGCAGGAGACACTTTTATCAGTACCTGCCTGCTGGCTTTGCTTTCTGGTGCCGGGATCGCAGCTGCAGCAGAATTGGCTACAGCTGCCGCAGCTTTAGCGGTTAATAAAACCGGGACATCAATTTGTACGCAGCAGGAATTGTTAACCAGCATTGCAGCGCAGGAGAAGGATATTTCTTCACTCGCCCTGCTTAAATTATATTGCAGTGTTTACCGCTGTCAGGGTAAACGCATCGTTTTTACCAACGGCTGTTTTGATATTCTGCACAGCGGACACGTAAGCTATCTTAGCCGGGCAAAAACGCTGGGTGATATTTTAATTGTAGGCTTAAATACTGATGAAAGTGTTATACGCCTAAAAGGGGAGAGCAGGCCGGTAAATAAACTGGCCGATAGAAAAGAGGTACTTTCTGCGCTGAGCTGTATAGACCATATCATCTCTTTTGGGAAATCAGGCGATGATACCCCGGTTTCGCTGATCAAACATATTGAGCCTTCAGTTTTTGTAAAAGGCGGCGACTATCAAAACAAGATCCTTCCTGAAGGTGCTATTTTAAAGGCGCTGGGTTGTGAGGTTGTTTTTCTTCCTTATATTCCAAATCAGTCTACCACAAAGATCATTCATAAAATAGAAGAAACAGCAAAATGGAAAACAGCGATCCTAAACTAGCAGAAGAGTGGCTGAACTGTAAAAATATATTATGTATACGTGCCGATCATATGGGGGATCTGCTGATGTCTACGCCCGCTATTGCTGCTTTAAAAAGTACGTTTGACTGCAAAATAACTGTGCTTACTTCATCAAAAGCCGAAGATGTTGCCCGGTTAATTCCAGAAATAGATCGCATTATTGTGGCCAGACTGCCCTGGATGAAGCTGGAGAAAGATCCTGAGCCAGCAGCATTACAGCAGCTGATCACCTTTATTCATGATCAGTATTTTGATGCCTGCGTTATTTTCAATGTGTATAGTCAGAATATTTTACCGGCGGCAATGATGGCCTATATGGCAGGTATTCCTTTACGTCTTGCCTATAGCAGAGAAAATCCGTATCACTTGCTGAGTCACTGGTTACCAGATCCTGAACCCTATTTTTATATGGTACATCAGGTTGAACGTGATCTCGATCTGGTACGTATGATTGGAGCAACGGTTTTAAACAAATCCCTCAGACTGCAGCTTTCTCCGGAAAGTAGAGAAGGTGCTATTGTAAAGGGAAGCCTGCTGGGGATAGATCTTAACAACCCTTATATCATACTACACCCGGGAGTAAGCGAAGACAAGCGGGCCTATCCGGAAGAATTATGGATCAGCCTGGGGAAGCTGCTGGTTGCGCAGAGGGGCATCCGTTTATTGATTACAGGTGCTGCGGATGAACAAAAGCTCACTGCTGGTATTGCAGCTGGAATCGGTTCATTCGCCTTTTCTGCTGGCGGAGCTTTTACCATCGAAGAGTTCACTGCTGTTATTTCTTCCGCACAAACGCTGGTTTCTGTAAATACCGGCACGGTACACTTAGCAGCTGCAGTACATAAACCAATGGTGGTATTATATGCCCAAACTAATCCTCAGCACTCGCCATGGATGGTTGAGCACCAATTGCTGGAATATAGTATTCCTAAATTTAAGCAAAGCAGAAATCAGGTGATCAGATTTGTAAACGAGTATTATTACAGCCATGAAGTCCCAATTCCTTCTGTAATCGAAGTAGCAGAAGCAGTAAAAAAGATATTAGAGCATCAGGAGTAAACTTCGTACTTCTTTAAAAACAAGGTTGTAATCCGGATTTCTTGTCCAGTCTACACAGCGGTGCAGTTCGCCATTTTTAGGTGCCCATCG
>Ga0233344_1000159_pt1 | contig 12717 bp, 8 predicted proteins | sample GEONDECOMP281_FD_180697 | JGI IMG/M metagenome (GOLD analysis project Ga0233344, IMG submission 180697) | Leaf litter microbial communities from Shasta-Trinity National Forest, California, United States - GEON-DECOMP-281 | ecosystem: Environmental > Terrestrial > Plant litter > Unclassified...
AAGAAGCCGCAGTATAACTGGAGTACATGGTACCGTTACGGTATGCATTCTGAGGATTAAAATCTTCTGAGCAGGCGGCACATCCCTCAGGGTCTGATTCTCCTATAATTATGGGCAATTTCTTTAGCGCAGCGTAAGAAGACATAATTACAAACCCACTATCAATATCGCGAAGCTGCGTGCCCATATTCATCTGCACATGTCCATCTACTACTTTAGGAGCTCCTTTTGCATGATAAGTAATAAAATCAATTGGTGAACCTGTTTTTCCGGTAGCATAATTTTTACCTGCTGTAACATGATCCAGGAAGGCCCTCATGAAAACTGCAGATTGTTTAGAGGAAGGGCCTGTTACTTCCGGCCCTCCTATTCTGGCCGTAGATAAGGCACGTTTTACGCCATCAGCAGAGTAATCATATAATTTAATATACTCTTCTCTTGTTCCTTTCCAGTAACTAATATTGGGCTCATTCCACACTTCCCAGTACCAGCTTTCTACTTCTTTCTTTCCATACCTTAAAACGGAGTGTTTAACCCATTGGTAAACGAGTTCTTCCCACTTTTTATAATCCTTTGGCGGATAAGCCCATCCGGTATAAATATCATTATAATTCGCAGCAGGCGTCCAATGATGGCGATAAGGCTCTGGATGAGTAGAAAGTGCCTGAGGCATAAAGCCGATCTGCGCAATAGGTCTCATTCCACGCTGAATAAAAGTATCGAATATTTTATCAACGATCGTCCAGTCATAGATCGGTTTTCCATTTGAATCTTCTGTATAGGCGTTGGTAGATCCCCATTTTAAAGCCGCTGTACCATCACCAGTAACCAATAAACTATGCACACGCACATAAACAGGTACTTTACTCAATTGTGAAATTTCTGTGAGCAGCTTTTTACCATCCTTCATATAAGTATAGTTGGGTTCATCATAACCAAACCATGCCCAGATAGGCTTCATTGGAGCTTTAGAATTACCAAGGTCAACCTGGATTGTTACAGGAGCCTGCGCATATGCGAAAGAAATACAGCAGTTAAATAACACTGTAACGATCAATGGAACTGCGTTTTTGAACTTCATAATAGCTTATATCTGATAAAATTCTTCCGTTAACTATAAATATAGGAAACAAATTAACATTATTCGAAATATCGGGATTAATTTAGCCTGTGCGAAAACAAAAAGATATTTTATGGAAAGGAGTTCTTGAACAGCTATTCGAGGACTTCCTGCTTTTTATTAATCCGAATCTAGCTCAGTCTGTTGATTTGGCAAAAGGGTTTGAGTTTTTAAATAAAGAACTGAATCAAAATTTCCCATCCGAAAATGGAAAATATGAACAGAAAATAGTTGATAAGCTGGTTAAGTTAAATACCAAAGATGGAAAACAAGTTTTAATGCATGTAGAAGTTCAGGATAAGTATAATAAAGATTTTGGCAAAAGAATGTATGGCTATTATAACAGGCTTTATGATAAGTACAAAATGCCTATCGCTGCACATGCTATTCTTACAGAGTCAAATGAAATTAAACGCACTAATGTATTTCGTACCCGATATATGGGGACCAGATTGACTTATGGATATAATATTTTTAAAATTGCTCTTCAGGATGATGATTACCTGATTGAACACCCAAACCCGCTTGCACTTGTCTTGCTCATTGCTAAAGCTACTCTTACAACAAGAGGCTGTAAAAATCATCTTGAAGCTGATGAACGACTGTTAGTTTACAAATTAAAGATGGCTAAACTTATATTGGATAAGCAATTGCCATCTATAAAAGAGAAGATCATTATGGATTTTCTTTTTTATTACATAAGTTTTGAATTTTCAGAAACAAAGACTAAATTTGATTACGAAGTTAATTTATTGACAAATAAGAACATTGAGAATATGATAACAATGCAAGATGCAATTTATGAATACGGTGAAGCGACTGGATTCTATGAAGGGAAAAAAGAAGGAAAAAAAGAAGGAAAAAAGGAAGGAAAAGAAAATGAGGTTTATGGACTCATTACAAAACTTGGTTTTTCAGACCAGCAAATTGTTGAATATGCAAATGTTTCTGTAACCTTTATCAAGAAAATCAGAGCAAAAATAAAATCTGGAAAACTCGTTTATTCATAAAAGCAACCTGAAAATCAGGTTGCTTTATGAATATTTAATTAATGAGGCATTCTAATGATCGCTTTTAACGTCACACCTTTTTCTGAATCTTCTACTGCCTGGTTAATTTCATCCATTTCATAAAATTTGATCAGTTTATCAAAAGGGAATAATCCTTTTTTATACAAACTGATCAATTGAGGGATAAAAATATCCGGAACACTATCTCCTTCCACTACATATACGATAGAGCGTCCCATAGTAAAAACAGCATTATCGATTTCCATCTTCACTGTTGGAGAAACACCTACAATAGCACAGCGTCCCATAAAGGCTAACGAGCCAACGGCCTGATTGATCACATCATTACGGCCAGTAGTATCAACAGCATAATTTACACCACCCGGAACGATCTTTTGATTGATTTCTTCAGAAACGGTTACTTTAAGACTATTAATCGTATGTGTTGCACCTAGTTCTTTTGCCAGTTCAAGCCTGTTGTCATGAACATCAACAGCAATAATAGTGGTACATCCTGCTGCTTTAGCAGCCATAATAGCAGATAAACCTACCGGACCAACACCAGAAACAACGATACTTTCACCCGCTTGTGGTTTTAAAACATTTAGAACCGTACCTGCACCTGTCTGTAATCCACAGCCCAAAGGCCCCAGTATTTCCAGCTGCACATCAGAGTCTACTTTTACCACATTATTTTCTGAAGCAAGGGAGTAAGTAGCAAAGGACGACTGGCCAAAGAATAATCCGCTAACCTCGTTGCCACTATGATCATGATAAGGACATGAGCCATCAGCCCTGCGCCCGCCAAAATTTAAAGGAAAAAAGTTAGCACAATAAGAAGGGTGACCAGATTTACAATAGCTACATTTTCCGCAGCTGGCCGGAGCAAGAATAACGTGATCGCCCGGTTTAACTTTAGTCACACTAATACCAACTTGTTCTACAACACCTGCACCTTCATGACCTAATATTCCTGGCAAAGCAAACGGAATTTGCTTATCCCGCACTGCCAGATCGGTATGGCATAAACCCGTTGCAACTACTCTTACCAGAATGTCTTCGGGGCGTAAAGTGGTGTCCAATTCTACAGTACTGAGCGTAAATTCCTGCTCAGTACCATTTAATACTGCTGCTTTAATTTCCATTATTATATAGTTAATGAAGGAAATCTAAGAATTATAATTTGGTAAAAATGTAAAAATTTTGATGACAAAATCAATTTATCGAAACGATAAAATAAATGTGCAAAATCTCTTAAAAAATAATATTAATTATGTTCGTTCAATATTTCTTTAAGCCGTTGTGCAGTCATCGGTTTAATCAAATAATTGGTTACATTTTGATAGAGCTTAGCCCTGTTCCTATCCGCAGGATCTATAGATGATGATACAATGTATATGGTGATCAATACATGGGTAGGAACCTGGATCAATTCATCTAAAAATTGCCAGCCATCCATCACCGGCATGTTCAGGTCGAGCAGAATAATTTCAGGTTTTTTTTCATTATTTAGAATTGCTGGCCTTAAGTAGTCAATGGCATCCTGTCCATTATGAAATACCAAAAACTTATCACAAAACTGCGTTAACTGCATTAACCTTTTAGTACCATAAACAAAAATCGGGTCATCATCTATAATACAGGCCAAATCGAACTTACTCATAAAACACGAAACTACATTTAAAGAAATTACAGGAACAAATTACTGTTTAAAATTTAAAATCAATTCTTTTTAAAAATAATATTGAAACAGGTACCATGATCTACTTCACTCTCCACAGATACGCTTCCGCCCATTGCCTCAATTTGATTTTTTGTAATAAATAGTCCTACTCCCCTGGAGTCTTTGTTGCGATGAAAAGTCTTATACATACCAAACATTTTATCCCCATTCAATTTGAGGTTAATTCCTAAACCATTATCCCTGATAGATAATTTAATAAAATTGCCTTCAGCTTTAGCTGATAGCTCGATTAAAAGCGGGCGATCTTCTGAGCGATATTTAATTGCATTGGTTAAAAAGTTTAGCAAAATACTATCCAGATAGGCAGGCACCGCAGCGATCACCATATCTTCGCTTATTTCATTTCTGTATTTACCGCCGGCTGCTTTCAGCAACGCTTTAACATTGCCTAAAGCACCATTCATTGCTTTATTCAAATTAACAGGCGTTAAATTCTCCTGGGTTTGAGAATTCATGACTACTACCTCGCTCAAATGATCAATAGTTTCCTGAAGATTTGATGCCGCATCACGAAACATCAGGAACATTTCTTTCCTTGCTTCTTCGTCTTTGTCCGTTTCTATAAAGTCTAGCAGCATAGTCAGGTTTCCTGAATGTGAACGAAGATTGTGAGAAACAATATGTGCAAAATTGAGCAATCGCTTATTTTGATCGTTGGTTAAGTCCAATACAATCTTCAGCTCATTCTCCACCGCTTTAATTTTACTGATATCTGTAGCAATTCCTAAAAAGCCCTGTATCTCACCTAAAGTATCTTTAATAGTTGTAACAACCAACTGAACAGGGAAACGTGATCCATCCTTACGGATATAGGTCCATTCGCGGGTTTCAGATTCTCCCTGCCTGGAATATTCTACAAAAACATTAGAACCGTTAATTTCTTTACCAAACATTTCAGTCAGTTCTGCAGAACGAAGCGCAACTTCTTGCGGATCATGAAACATTCCTACACGTTTGTTTAACAGTTCTTCTGCACTATAACCCAATAAATTTTCTGCCCCTTTATTTACAAAAGTAATTGCGCCGTTAATATCTGCACTAATGATGGACACCTGGTAAGTGGCCCTGGATAATCCTTCCAGATCTGTTAAGGTTTGATGCAGTCTTTGCTCTGTTAATTTCCTCTTCGTAATATCAGCTGTATACATCAGCAATCCACCAATTTCACCTTCACCAATATACCATGGCCTTACGTCCCATGTAATCCACTGTTTCGATCCATCATGGCGTTCAAATAATATTTCTTCACATTTACTAATTGCCCCTTTTAAGCAATTCTGATGATCTATTTTCCATTGCTCAGGCACTTCCGGAAAAACTTCATAATGAGAAATACCTATTATTTCTTTTCCTTCCAGCCCGTAATCCTGCACCCATTTTAGGGAAGCTGCCATATACCTCATTTTAGTATCGAACATGGCGATAGCATTGGGCGACTGTTCAATAAATATTCTATTGAGCTGGTTGCTCCTGCTTAAGATAAATTCTGCTTGTTTTTTAGTAGTGATATCCTGGAAAGTACCATAAATGCGCAGGCATCTGCCATCTTTTACTTCAGTAAGCCCGATAGATCTAACCCATCGCTCATGATTGGCCGCTGTAATAATTTGCAGTTCAATATCAAAAACGGTACCCTCATTCAAGGCCTTATCTACTGCTGCCGTGATCTTTTCCCTGCTTTCTCCTTCTTTAAAAAAGTTTAAGGCAGTACTTAGATCAGGCTTATAATCCTCAGGCACCTCATGTATTTCCTTCGTTACAGTACTCCAGAAAGGTTTATTATTGACTAAATCAATTTCCCAGGTACCAATGCGCGCCAAACGGTTGCTATTTTGCAGCAAAAGCTCTGTGCTTCTATCAGAAGTAACATCTTCTAAGGCTACCAATAAACGTATAGATTTGCCTTCAGGATCTTTAATGATCTTACCAAAACTATTGATCCAAACGATTAATCCATTTTTGTGCAGATAACGCACGATATGGCCGCTCGAATAATCTTTTCCCTCATCAGGAATACTCAGGTGCTCAATAAAATCATACAAATCTTCGCTTAGCATTAAATTTTCCAGAAGAATATTTTCATCTTTATTTATGATCGGTATGCTCGCGGCACTTTCATGAAGCATTTCCGGATGCTGATAGCCTAAAGTCCGCCTAAATTTTGGATTCATCCACAAATGACCAGGATGCTCAAGATCCAGGTACAAAAGTCCTTCTAAAGATAAATCCTGTACAAAATTAAAAACAGACTCATCCGCCTTCATTAATTGATAGAAATCTTGCTTTAAGTAATTCATTAAATAGTTTTAATACACACTCAAAGCATTTTGCCAATACACAATGAATAAGTAGTGAATTTTCTGAAAAGAAAGAATTTGGTTAGAAATGCCAAAAAGGTCAGATCTGCTACATTTATATACGTAGTTAAAGCAATTAGGGATGTTCTTTTTTTACTTGTAAATCAGCATTCCAGCTATGGCTAAAACGTCCATATTAGTTTGTTTAAAACAATGTATCGCATCCTCAGGGGAGCAGACTACAGGTTCATTCATTACATTAAAAGAAGTATTGATGAGTAAAGGACAGCCAGTTAATTCATAAAAAGCATAAATAACACGGTAAAAATCCGGATGATCTGATGAATTTACAGTCTGTACACGTGCTGTTCCATCTACATGTTTTACGGCGGGGATACCATCAGCTTTTGTTTGGGCAACAAAAAGCATATAAGGACTTTGGCTGATCCCAGAAAAATATTCGTCTACAAATTCTTCCAGTATGGCCGGCGCAAAAGGTCTAAAACCTTCCCGCAGCTTTATTTTTTCATTAAGAATGCACTGCATATCAGGATGTCGCGGATCAGCCAGAATACTGCGGCATCCCAAAGCCCGCGGTCCAAATTCCATTCTCCCGTTAAAATAACCAACTACTTTACCTTCAGCAAGACATTTTGCCACCTGCTGATAAAAATCAACAGGTTGTGTAAAAGAAAGTTTTGAATCGATCAGCGCATGCTGTACAGTCGCTTCATTATAAACAGGCCCTAGTAAAGAATTCTGCATTTTATCCTTCCCAGCTTCAATATTCCTTTTATTGTTTAAATATTCATAATATACCGTAAAGGCCGCGCCTATCGCTCCTCCTGCATCACCGGCAGCTGGCTGAATCCATATATTTCTAAAGCCCGATTTCTTAACGATTGTACTATTGATCACACAATTTAGTGCTACCCCTCCTGCCATGCAGAGACTTTCTGCAGGATATTGCTGGTAAATACTGCGTGTTAGTTTAACCATCACCTCTTCGGTAACTTTTTGTATAGAGCAGGCTATATCTTTATGAAAGGCAGTAATTTCCTCCCCGGGCCTTCTTGCTATTGCGTTAAACAGCCTGTCAAAATATTGATTGGTCATGGTTAAGCCAGCCCCATAACTAAAATAATGCATATCCATCCAAAAAGACCCATCATCTTTAACAGTGATCAGGTTTTCATAGATCAGTGTTGTATATCGCGGCTCTCCATAAGCTGCCAGTCCCATTACTTTATATTCATCAGAATTCACTTTAAAACCCAGGAATGCTGTAAAAGCTGCATAAAGAAGTCCAAGGGAATGAGGAAATTTAATCTCTTTGATCAGTTCAATATGGTTATCACTTCCCTTCCAAATGGTGGTAGTAGCCCATTCTCCCACCCCGTCTACGGTTAATACAACAGCTTCTTTATAAGGAGAAGGAAAAAATGCTGATGCAGCATGCGACTGATGGTGGCCCGTAAACAGGATATCGTTTTTACCTTTCCATAAAGGATCAATCTCTTTCAATTTCTTCCCAATGTTTCTTTTCATAAAAAGCTTATCCTTTAACCATACGGGTATCGACTTTAAGAATGAATTGATACCTAAAGGGGCAAAGCCGATGTGTGTTTCCAGCAAACGTTCAAACTTTAGGAATGGCTTTTCATAAAAAACAACATGGTCTACTTCTGACAGTTTTATCTCTGCAAAAGCCAGACAAAACCGGATGGCATTAACCGGAAAAGCAGCATCATTTTTAATACGGGTAAATCGCTCTTCCTGCGCTGCAGCCACAATCTTATCGTTATTAAGCAAACAAACAGCACTATCATGAAAAAAAGCAGAGATCCCTAAAATATACATACCAGGAATTTGCGTTAAAATATAGAATAGATAAAAGGCCCCAATACAGAACCCTGAGCCAAAATGATCAAGAGGCTTAATAAGATCAATAGTAAAAACAGTGGCCATAACCAGTACTTTTTACGGTGTTTTAGAAAAATCAAAAATTCTGCGATTAAACTCATCTTTTATTATTTAAAATTGTCTTTTAATAGAACTCCCTTCAACACCTTCTCCATCTTCCCAAAAGGTAACAGCTCCTTTCTGAACCTTTAACTTTAATGGATCTTTACCGAAAATCTTCATCAAAAACCCCAATGGGGTGATGATTAAAAAATACAGCAGAGTTAATATTATTCGCGTATTGATAATGCCCAGAAACTCGGAAAACCTCATCCAAAGCACATAAAGCTTATTCATTACCCATCCAAATTTATGGCCGTACAATTTGCTCTTTAATTTCATTTGATTGATATTTAACCGCTGCCTCAGAGGCGTTGAGTTGCAGGTAGCACAGAGCAATATGATGGCGCAGGCTATCAGTAAATATTTTTCTATTCCCTTCCTGTTTAAGCTGAACAATTTCTCTGATCAAAGACTGATCATGGACATGCACCTTATCCTCAGCATTTGCCTGTTTAAGCATTTGCAGATAGATCAGGGCATTTTCCGGCTCATCGATCTTTACACTCATCAGGTACAGATCTTGTAAATTAGATGGTGAAGGATCCAGCAAATAAGCCTTTTTAAAATAGAGTTTTGCACTGGTGTAATCTCCGGATTCAAAACTCAGCCTCCCAGCATAAATATAGTAAATAGTATGGTAAGGATCTTCCAGCATCACCGCCTCTGTAGCCTTTAAAGCAAGGGGTTTATCACTTGCTTTCATACTATATTTAAATACCTGATCCATCGCTTCCATCCAGGTTATACGGTCAACAGCCAATGCCCCGGCAATTTTTTCTTCCGTTCCCCTTCCCGGTTTAAAATCTGCAGCAATAGGTATATTAAATGGCCAGCCCGTCTTTAGCATCATCATCTGGTAAGCCCCATATAAAGAATCAACCTTCGTCACTGGCATATGCTTTAATAAATCGGCAAAAGACATTTCAGCACCGGGTAACGGCTTTAGTAATTTACTGAGTTTCATCTCCTGGTAAAACGCCTCACTGAGCAGCGCATAACCATATAAATTAGGATGAACATGTTCTAATAAAGTCTCCTCACCTAAAATACCATTTGGAGAATACCGTTCAAAAATCCGGCGGCTATCCGTTAAATAAACACCGGGGTAAGTTGCCGCTATTTTTTTTATGCTTTTGTTAATGGCCTCAGGTGCTCTAAAACGCAATAAATCAAGCTCCTTTGCTTGTATGTATTGCGTTTTGGCAGATTTATAGTCGGCCTTAGCATAAGCTGCATTTGCTTGATGATAAGCATCATTTGCCGAAGGCTTTTCTGATCCGCTAATGAAAGGTTTCATATCTTTTTCATTGCTAACCAGTGTACTGATAAAGACAGGAATATGCTGCCCGGACAATAATTTACATACGGCATTCATATTCCTTTCAAATTGTTCAATACCCTTTTTATAGTCTGCTGATCCATATTGAATTTGCTGAGAGGCTGCCATGCGCTGCATCAGATTATCGCGCGTATCTATAGACTTTCCACTAAATAATTGCTGAACACCATGTATTCCATTTTCAATGAACTGAACCAGGCGAAACTCCCTTAACCTTAACACCGTCTCTTTCCAAAAATAACTGCCTGCAATTCTACTGGAAGAGCCAGTTCCCAGCGCCCCATAATATTCATTGTGGCCCGCATAAATTAATACAGCATCAGGCAAATAGGGAATGATCTGTTTTCCAAAATTCAGTACAGTATAAGAATTTACAGCGGTGAGCGACACGTTAATGATCTCAAAATTGAGATCGGGAAAAGTATGCATCAGCCTGTATTGGAGCCAGCGGTGAAAAGATCCGTTATGCATATAAGGGTAGCCTGCTGTAGTAGACTCTCCCAATACAAAAATCCGGAAGGTATGTGGTGCCTTCACTATTTTAAACTTCTCCCGGTTACCTTTAGTAGCATTTACCGGGTTAGAGAAAAATTTATAAGAAGCGTATTTATTCATGACGTAACAGGTAGGATCGTCAGGATCTTTTATAAAAAGATCGGTTTGATAACCATAGCCAAAAAGCCTTAGCCCTATTTCTATCAGGCAAAGTATCAATACCGGCACTATAAAAGCCAGTATCTTAAACCAAATCAGTTTCTGCTTATTCAATCTGTATATTATTTAGTGGAAGGAAACCATACTGTCATATCTCCCTTACCTCTGTTTGCCCAGGCATAATAAGGAATAGCTGTAAATCCGCTGCCTTTTAATTTAATTACCCCATCTAAAAGATCTGAATCATAAGTGGCTTTAAAACTGGCTTTCAGCGGAACGGTTAAACTGCTTATTTTACTGCGGTTATCTGCCCATTCTGCACAATATACCAGGGGCCCGCGCTGCAAAGCCACTTTACCTTTATCGTCATTGATCTGACTGCTGGCAATTACTTTACGAACCGGCATGGGCAAATTCATTTGAACAAGGTCATCTGGTTTCCAGCTGCGTGAAATCACTGCATAGCCATCCTGCGTATCATATTTAACTGAGGTGCCATTTACTTTAATGTCAATATGCTTTGAATTTTGCTTTTCAAAACTGTAAATATCTGTTGGCATCGCTTTATTTTCTGCCCATCCGGGGATGCGGAAACGAAGGGTAAACTGCTGCTCTGCCTCTGGCGACACTTTGAAACTTAACAGGCCGCTCCAAGGATAGTTGTTATGCTGCACAATGGTAACCGCCCGGTCTTCAATTTTCAGTTCAGCGGTTCCGCTGATGTACAAATTAACATAGGTATCCTTTCCACGCTGCGCATACATATACCCAGATAAGGAAGGTAAAAAACGTGCCATATTAGTGGGACAGCAGGAACATTCAAACCAGCCAGAGCGTGCAGGTTCCAATGCAGGATGTGTAAAACCTTTAGTTACCTGCAAAGCATTGGTGTAAAAGAACGATTTACCATCCAGACCAACACCAGAAATCAGCCCATTGTACAATACCTTTTCCATCACATTAATATATTTCGAATCTCCATGCAGCAAAAACATCCGCTGGTTCCAAAATACATTGCCTATCGCGGCACAGGTTTCATTGTAGGCCGTTGCATTGGGCAGGTCATAGTTCTCTCCAAAACGTTCCCCATCTGGCACTGCTCCTATCCCTCCCTGCACATAAATTTTCTTGCCCACCATATTGTTCCATATTTGATCAATAGCATCAATATATTCCTGATCACCGGTTAGCGCTGCAACATCCGCCATACCGCTATATAAATACATTGCCCGTACCGCATGGCCCTCTGCCTGCTCCTGCCCCGTTACCTTTTCGTCATCCTGCCAGTACTTACCATTTTTCCAGACATCTTTACTATTTTTATCGTAGCTTCTTTTACCGCGTTCATCGATAAAGAATTTAGCCAGTGTAAGATAATCCTGCTTGCCTGTGATACGGTATAAACGGACCAAACCCATCTCCACGATCTCATGTCCCGGGGCTACATGCCTCTTCCCGGGTCCAAAAGTTTCAACCAGCAGATCTGCATTTTTAAGGGCAATAGCTAAAAAATTCCGTTTACCGGTAGCCTGGTAATGTGCCGCAGCAGCTTCAAACAGATGCCCTGAGTCATACAACTCGTGACTCAGCTCATTTTCCTTTACCCAGCGTTCAGTACCCGACCATGCATGCGGATGTAAAGGATCAATCGTCCTTGCTGTATATAAATAACCATCAGGCTCCTGCGCCAGTTTCACCTTATTGATCAGTGAATCTACATACCCGTCTAACTGTGCATCAGGATGCATAGCCAGAGAATAAGAAGCGCCTTCTATAGTTTTATAGATATCAGTATCATCAAAAGGAAACTTTGTACAGAACTTTCCGCTCTTTGCTGCAGCCATTTCAAAGTTTTTTACCCTTCCTGTATTTTCACATCGGGCAAAGGAAGCAGGGATAGTTACTGTTCTGTTCGTTTCTATCCGTGGCAGCCAAAAAGTATCATCCAGTTTAACTTTAGTAAAGGATACCGGCTGTATCGGATAATCCTTCTGCTGGCCAAAAGTAAGACCACTGGCTAGCATTAATAAAGGGATTAGAACTATTTTACGATTCATAAACTATGCTTTTAAAAACATTATAATTTTACTGTGATCATTTTTCCTGAGTATTTAACAGACTTTGAAGGATGCAGCACTACATCTGCTCCGGTACCATGCTGTTCATTGACCAGGGTAATATTGAAATTCCGTTCATTCAGCATTCCTTTGAAAACTCCTTTACGATTCTCTATAGTTAGTGTTTTACTGGTATTACTCCATACCAGGCGGATAAGACTATATGCACCTTTCTCATAATTATAGTTATCATTTTCATCCTCATATAACTCAAACGAACCGTCAGCTCCCGGATAAACTCTAATCTCCAATGGGTCTGATTTCTTTTCTGCAGTGTATTGCAGCAACGGTCCCATTGGGATCACTGCACCTGCCTTCACATAGAGCGGCATGATATCGATAGGCACCTGCTTTTCTATCCACTGTCCGCCAGTGAAAGTTTTTCCGGTCCAGAAGTCGAACCAGGCTGTA
>Ga0233344_1000160_pt1 | contig 12689 bp, 12 predicted proteins | sample GEONDECOMP281_FD_180697 | JGI IMG/M metagenome (GOLD analysis project Ga0233344, IMG submission 180697) | Leaf litter microbial communities from Shasta-Trinity National Forest, California, United States - GEON-DECOMP-281 | ecosystem: Environmental > Terrestrial > Plant litter > Unclassified...
TTTTTAGTTTTATTTATTTCCTTTTGCAGCTATGGACAGGCGCAAAAAGCCGAAGCTGAAATACAGGATATCATGAAAAACCTGGATGTAACAGGCCTTTCTGTGGCGGTAGTAAAAGAGGGTAATCTTATATACACCCATTCTTTTGGGCTAAAAGATGTGGAAAGCAATACTCCGCTTACCAATGCATCTATTTTTAGAATAGCTTCCATTTCTAAATCTTTTTCTGCTACATCGATCATGCAGCTGGTAGAAGCCGGAAAGATATCTTTGAATGACGACGTAAGTGATCTGATAGGTTTTAAAGTAAGAAACCCAAAGTATCCGGAGACAGTTATTACCCTTAAAATGCTTCTTTCACATACTTCCAGTATCAATGACAGTGAAGGCTATCTGAGTCTGGATGCCATCAATCCTTCAAAAAACCAAAATTGGACAAAGTGTTACAATGACTATAAACCCGGCAAAGGATATCAATATTGTAACCTCAATTTTAATATGACCGGTGCAGTGATTGAAAAAATATCCGGAGAACGTTTTGACAGGTATGTAAAACATCATATTCTTGATCCATTAGGCCTGTATGGCGGATATTGCGTAGATTCTTTGGATGCTTCCCGCTTTACGACACTTTACGAATACGACAGCGTTGGCAGGAAATTTAACCCATCACCAATGGCTTACGCCCCACGCAGAGAAGAGATAAAAAATTATGTGATGGGTTACAGTACACCTATATTTTCGCCTACCGGCGGCATGAAGATCTCTGCTACAGATCTGGCAAAATATATGACCATGCACATGTACAAGGGGGAGTACAAAGGAGTAAGAATTATCAGTAAAAAAAGTGCAAAACTAATGCAGAAAAAGATTTCTGAGGAAGAAGGTTATGGCTTGGCGATAAGCAACAGGAGCAATTTGATTCCTGGAAAAATGATGACAGGACACATCGGTTTAGCCTATGGGCTTAACAGTTCAATGTTCTTTCAATCCAAAGAAAAATTTGGAATAGTAGTGATCACTAATGGCTGCAGTCCCCATGAAACTGACGGAATTAATGATGTATTAAGGGCAACTACCAATTGTTTATATCACAATTTTATCAAATAAATTGCCTGAAATTATCCGGCCAATTGCAGTTTTTAGCCAAAAAATACCTTATCAAATATTTATCTTACTCCATTTTCGTCTATTCCATTTGATGTTATTTACCCTTGTTCAATCCGCATCGGCTGATTAAACAAGGCGTATTGAGCACCCTTTCCTGAGCATTGTTTTTCCTTTTACCCCGCTAAATAGCCTTGATTTTCACAAGACACACTGATTCCTGAAAACCAATGATATTTTATCTCCGTATCTCCCCCTATAAAAAAACAAACATGAAAAAATTATTATTTCCAGTTCTTGCTGTAGTAGCTATGGCATTTTCTTCTCAGGCATATGCACAGAAAAACCCTATGGTTGGCGGCGCAGCAATGTACGCGGATAAAGATATTATCGATAACGCAGTAAATTCTAAAGACCATACTACACTTGTTGCAGCTGTTAAAGCAGCTGGATTAGTTGAAACTTTAAAAGGCGATGGTCCTTTCACGGTTTTTGCACCCACCAATGAAGCATTTGATAAATTACCTGCAGGAACTGTAGAAACCATTTTAAAACCAGAAAATAAAGCTATGCTGACTAAGATCCTTACTTACCACGTTATTGCCGGTAAAATGGATTCAAAAATGATTGCTAAAGCAATTAAAGCAGGTATGGGTAAAGCAGAATTAACAACCGTTTCTGGTGGTAAACTTTGGGCATCAATGAAAGATGGCAAATTGATCTTAACTGATGAAAAAGGTGGAATGGCTACAGTAACGATTGCTAACGTCATGCAGAAAAATGGTGTGATTCACGTGATTGACACAGTGTTAATGCCTAACTAATTTAATCTGATCTGACAATTGTCAGTCTAAACCTAATAAACACGGTTATCGACAGCCGTGTTTATTTCTTTTCTGATTCCCTAAAGAATAGCTGTAACAGCACCAGCAAAGAGCTGCTCTTTTCTATATTGTTTTGGCGTTAAACCAGAATATTTCTTAAACCACTTGGTAAAATTAGAAGGGTCGTAGGTCAACAAAAATGCAATCTCTCTAATAGATTGTTTATGGTCATCCAATAATATTTTAGCCACCTCCAAAATTTTAACCTGGTATAATCCACAGGGTGAAGAACCGGAGATCGCTTTGATCGTATTACTCAGGTGCGTGGGGTGAATAAACATCAGATCGGCAAAGTCTTCAATTTCCAGCATATCCGTTACTTTACCATGAATCAATTCATCCAGGTGACGGTCGATCAGCTGGAGATAATGTTCCTTAATTTGTTCAGGTCTTTTTAGTAAGACTGTTTTTTCCATCAAGTCATTCATAACCTTAAAGATACGCAGGTTTAATTAAAAAAAATGGTATCAGTTTCAGTATCTGGCTTTGCCAGCAGTAAAATTTCTTAAAAGCAATGCTGGCCAGGATTATTGACTCCCCAAACCCATCTGAATAGAACGGCCAACATAATTCTTTTAAGGTTCACCACAAGAAATATTTTATTATTAATAGCAATAAAAGATCTAAAAACAATTTTTATAACGTTTTAAAAATTATATACAACTTGCTTTATGGAATAATTTGGATAAATTCATCTTTATAATAAAACAAGATGAAACACTTCCAGAAAACACCGCTACTCCTATTCATTTCATTCGTCTCCCTTTGTTTATATAGCTGCAATCAGAGTGGCGGTTCTGCTACCACACCTAAAACAGCGGATTCTGTATTTAAGCTATCTTGTTATAGGGCTATCGACGGTAAAGACACGGCTTTCCTACAGCTAAAAGATTTTAAAAAGAGAACAGAAGGAAAACTCTTATTTAAGTTTTCAAAAAAGGATAAGAATGATGGAGACATCAAAGGAACTTACAAAGGAGATACGCTATTTGTAAATTATGGATATCATGTAGGCAATGATCCGGCATGGCACATTAATCCCGTAGCACTTCTTAAAAAGGATGGAAAATTAGTGATGGGCGTAGGAAAAATAGGATACTTATTGGGTATACCTTATTTCGACAAAAAAGTACCGATAGATTTTGATGCAGGAAGATTTACTTTTGAGCCTGTTGAATGTTCAAAGTAACCATTCTGATTTGGCAATAAAAAAAGGACAGTACCGGAGGGTATTGTCCTTTTTTATCCTATATTTTTTAAGGTTAATCTGCTACTGCCCTGAACATCAATGCACCAACGGTTAAGTTAGTACGACTATCAATCAATATCGCAGATCCATTTGCTTTATTTTCTGAATACAGATCATAAGCCAGTTCATCTGCTGTTTTAATGACCACACGGCCAATATCATTGAGTTTAAATTCGTGCGCCTCTTCTTTCTCCAGGGTGTTGATATTCACTTTGTACAGAATTTCTTTCACCTTACATTTAGTGACCTTGCTATTGTGCTGTAAAAAATAAGTAATGGAATCATCCATCGGCTTGTTACCCATCCAGCAAAGATCAGCTTCAATCAATGGTGAACTCTGGGGTAAATAAGAGGAGTTAACCAATACATCTCCCCTGCTGATATCAATGTTATCTTTTAGGTGTAGAGTAACCGACATACCCGCAGTAGCCTCCTCCGGAGTTTTATCAAATACTTCTATCCTGTCAATTACAGAACTGCTGCCAGAAGGCAATGCCGTTACTTTATCATTTACTTTAAAAGCACCACTCAGGATTCTTCCTGCATAACCTCTGTAATCGTGAAGATCATCAGTTTGAGGCCTGATTACCCATTGTACAGGCATCCTCGCATAGTCGGACGTCTGGTTGCTGGTCACCTCTACCGTTTCCAGGAAATCCAGCAGGCTGGTTCCAGTATACCACGGCATGTTCTCCGACTTGTTTACAATATTATCACCTCTTAAAGCACTTACCGGAATAAAAGTAACATCGTTAAGTTTAAGTTTGGCAGCTAATGTTTTATAAGTATCAGTGATATGGTTATACACTTCTTCACTATAACCTTCCATATCCATTTTATTGATACAGATCACCACATGGCTTACGCCCAACAAAGATACCAGGTAAGAGTGGCGTATAGTCTGCTCTACCACACCATTTCTGGCATCGATCAGGATAATCGCCAGGTTTGCAGTAGATGCTCCGGTAACCATGTTTCGGGTATACTGAATATGTCCGGGAGTATCAGCAATGATGAATTTGCGTTTTTCCGTTTGGAAGTATTTGTAAGCAACATCGATCGTAATACCCTGCTCTCTTTCTGCACGAAGACCATCGGTTAAAATAGCCAGATCGATTGTACCATCGTCGTTCTTACGGTTAGACTGCTGTAAAGCTTCCAGCTGATCTGCCAGAATAGAATTGGTATCATATAACAAGCGGCCGATCAGGGTACTTTTACCGTCGTCAACACTTCCTGCTGTAAAAAATTTAAGTATGTTCATTTAAAAGTATCCTCCTTTTTTGCGGTCTTCCATTGCTGCTTCCGATACTTTATCGTCCAGACGGGCTCCACGTTCACTTATTTTTGATGCGCTGATTTCATCTATAATATCATCGATCTGATCAGCTTCAGATTCTACAGCTGCTGTACAGCTCATATCACCTACTGTACGGAATCTAACCATGCGATTCGTTACAATATCAGCATCATCCATATTTAAAAATGGCGATGCAGCCATCAGTTGTCCGTTTCTGGTGATACAATCTCTCTGGTGTGCAAAATAGATAGAAGGCAGTGACATATTTTCGCGGCGGATATAATTCCATACATCAAGTTCTGTCCAGTTACTGATAGGGAAAACGCGAACATTTTCACCTTTATGGATCTTACCATTATAGATATTCCATAATTCAGGGCGCTGACGCTTAGGGTCCCATTGTCCAAATTCATCCCTTACAGAGAAGATCCTTTCTTTAGCCCTTGCTTTCTCTTCATCTCTTCTTGCCCCGCCAATACAGGCATCAAAGCCATGTTTAGCAATGGTATCTAATAAAGTAACGGTTTGCAGGGAATTTCTGCTTGCATTTTTTCCCTTTTGTTCTACTACTTTACCTTCATCAATAGATTCCTGCACATAACCTACGATCAGCTTTTCGCCTAAGCGGGCTACCATTTCATCTCTGTAGGTAATCGTTTCTGCAAAATTGTGTCCGGTATCAATGTGTACCAAAGGAAAAGGAAACTTACCGGGACGGAATGCTTTCTCCGCAAGCCGCACTAAAGTAATTGAATCTTTTCCACCCGAGAATAACAATGCTGGTTTCTCAAACTGGCCAGCTACCTCGCGCAGAATGTGAATAGCCTCTGCCTCTAATTCGTCTAAATAATCTAAGTTATATTTACTCATTTGTTTTACATTATGCTGTGGCATGCAAACCACATTCCTTCTTTGACTGATCTTCCCACCACCATCTTCCGGCTCTAAAATCTTCGCCGGGTGCTACTGCCCTGGTACAGGGAGCACAGCCAATGCTGGGGAAACCTTTATCATGAAGGGTATTATATACTATATTCTTTTCCTTTATATATGCTTTAACTTCCTCCAGGCTCCATTCGAAAATAGGATGAAATTTAATCAGCTGGTTTTGTTCGTCCCATTCCAGGTTAGACATATCATGCCTGTTGAGGGACTGCTCTGACCTGATACCGGTTACCCACAGCTTATTTCCTGCCAGTGCTCTTTTTAATGGTACAATCTTACGAATATTACAGCATTCTTTTCTGTTTTCTACAGATTCATAAAAACTACTGGGACCTTTTTTAGAGATCATTTCTTCGAGTGCCGCTGCATCCGGGTAATAAGCGTAGATAGGTTTCTGATAATTTTCCAGGGTTCTGTTCCAAACATAGTAAGTTTCGGGAAATAACCGGCCTGTTTCCAGGGTAAATACCTTTACAGGAATATCATTGGCAAAGATCATGTCTGTGATCACCTGATCTTCCCAGCCAAAACTGGTAGAAAAGGTAATTTGTCCGGGAAACTTCTGCGCAAGGAAACTGATCGCCTCTACAGGGCCCAGATCCTTTATTTGCGCTGCTATTTCGTCCAAATATGCTTTCATTAGACTATTGGGTGTTTTAAAATAAAATTAATAATACTTCTGATGCTCACCAGGATTACAATGATACCTACGGCTACCATAATGCTTTTTGCAGAGATTTTGTTAGATACCTTTGCCGCTATCGGAGAAGCCAGCGCACTGCCAATAACCAGGCCCGCTATCGCTTCCCAATGTGCAGATTTTAGCATGGTGAAAAAAGTGAGCGAGCTCATTGTAGCAATAAAAAAACGGGTAAGCTTAACTGTTCCCAAAGAAAACCGGGCATTTCTACCTCCGGCAATAAGGGTAGATAGTACAATAGATCCCCATCCGCCGCCGCCTACAGCATCAATGAAACCGCCAAATAACCCCAGAAGGCCGATCTTTTTAATTTTTCCTCCTACTCTTTTGCGGGAGATCTTAAAAGCTTTGGAAAGGATAACACCTCCCAAAATTAAGGTATAAAGGGAAACTACAGGTTTCGTATACTCTTCGTAGTGTTCTAAAGAAGACAGCAGATATGCTCCTGCAACACCGCCAATAATCCCCGGGATGATGAGCATTTTGAACATCTTCCAGTTCACATTTCCCATTTTGTAGTGCATCCATCCAGCTATACCATTACTCATGATCTCTGATAGATGGACCCCCATACTGGCAGATGCCGGTGGAATACCCATCGATAAAGAAAAAGCAGTAGAAGTAACACCGTAAGACATGCCTATGGCCCCATCGATCATGGAGAATATAAACCCTGCGCCCAGAAACCAGTAAAACAGCGGATTAATTTCTGCTGCATAGGCCTGGAATTGAGGCTCTCTGTACCAGCATACAGTAACAACCACTACTATAAAAAAAACAGCCATCAACCATATAAGCCATTTAAATTTAGCGAATGGAGGTCTGGTTTCATGAGGTTCAACGAGCGAAGCACTTACTTCGTTCAGCTTTTTAACTTTTGAGGTAAAGTCTCCTTGTAATGTATTGCGAAATTTACTCATTTGCTGTAAGGTAATGTCCAGTTCGCCGGGTAGGTTCTCATTAAATAATTCTTTTAATCTTTTAGCTATCGTGGGCGACTTACCATTGGTAGAGATTGCGATCTTCAGGTCTCCTTTTTTAACAACAGATCCCAGGTAAAAATCACAGAGCTCAGGTTTATCGGCCACATTAACCAGCAATTTTAATGCATGTGCATCATATTTTATTTGTTCATTAAGAACGTTATTATTGGTTGCAGCAATTATTAAATCAGCATGCAGGATATCCGCTGCTTCATAACTTTTTTTAAGCAGGGTAAGCTGCGGTAACTGTGCAGCCAGTGCTGTAATTTCATCACAGATCAGCTCAGCAATAATCGTTATCCTGGCCTGCTCACTCTGACTGAGAACAGCAGTTAGCTTTTCCAGCCCAACGGGCCCTGCACCAATAATTACTGTATGTAACTGGTTCAGTTTTAAAAACACAGGAAATAGCTGGTTACCTTCCAATTTTTAAGCTTTAACTATAATTCTTCTTTTATTGCAGCGAAAAAATCTTTGATCGGCTGAAACTGCGGATGCAGTGAAACTACTTCACCAAAAACCAGGATAGCAGGTGCGCCAATGCCTTTTTCCTGGGCCACTTCTATAATGGTATCTACGATGCCTATGGCTAGCTTTTCATGGTCTGTAGAACCGCCTTGTATCACAGCTACGGGCAAATTACTTTTTCCTTCCTGCTGGTATAGTTTCACGATTTCTTTCAGCTTTTTGAAGCCCATCAATACAATTACCGTTGCTTTTGTTCTTACGGCCTCATATAGATCATTGGAGATCTTACCTGAAGCTGTTGTTCCCGTTACTACCCAAAAACTTTCGCTTAAACCCCTGTGCGTAACAGGGATCTGCTGTAAGCCGGGTACAGCAACAGAACTCGATAATCCCGGGATCATTTGCGCTGGTATACTATAGCTTGCTGCAAAATCCATCTCTTCAAAACCGCGGCCAAACACAAAAGGATCACCTCCTTTTAAGCGTACCACATGACCGTAGTTAAGCGCATAATCTACCATCAGTTTATTGATCGCTTTTTGCGAATAACTGTGTTCGCCAGAACGTTTCCCTACATAAACTTTAATAGCGTCTGCAGCTGCATAATCCAGTATCTTTTCGTTAACCAATGCATCATAAAGGATAACATCTGCATCTTTCAATGCATTAGCACCTTTCATGGTGATTAATTCAGGGTCACCCGGACCAGCGCCAACAAGCGTGATCCTGGGTTCTCTTATTTTTCTGGCTGAAGAAGGTATCATGCGGTAAACAGCGCCTCTCTTTTCGCTTTCATCTCTTTGTAAAATTCAGTTGCCTGATTAAGATAAGTAATCGCAAATTCTTCAGAAGGTTCGTTTTTGTTGATCTGAAGTACTAATTCATTAAAAGTAGAAGGTAATATTACCTCTCCCGTTTCAACATAGTTTGCATCAAATTCTCTGAGGATACCTATTTGGGTACTGCTATTTATACCTTTATCCAGTAACAAAGCTTTTGCCGTGTTCACAAATACACTGTAGGAATGATAGATAGTGTCCGACCAGGCTTTGCCTTCAAAGGCTGCTCCCGCCCAGTTTAATTTCTCTTCCCCTTCCAGTAATAAGGTAGCCACAAGATCGATTACTACACCGGCACATTCTCCTACACCAATTGCGGTTTCAAACGTCTCTTCGTGTCCCCAATCCACATACTCATCATCTTTTAAGGTAGATAAGTCTGCAATAGGTTTAAGTAACTGATAGAAGTAATCTTTTCCTTTAGCATCATAGTAAGCATGGAAGCTTTCTTCTTCTGCAGAATTGGTATGGAAATCGTCAAGCACAGTACGTAATACCGCAGGCGCACGTTTGGTTGGTGCTTTAATCACACGTTCTGCAACCCTGCCTTCGCCATCTCCTACTGTACCGCCACCCAGCATGACCTGTACGGCCGGAACAACTTTACCGTTTGCTTTTACGGAACTGCCATGAAAACCGATATGAGCCATGCCATGCTGACCGCAGGAGTTCATACATCCGCTTATTTTTATTTTGATATCCTTATCATAGATCAGATCAGGATATTCGTCATAGATCACATTTTCCAATACCACAGCAAGAGACATACTGTTAGAAATCCCCAGATTACAGGTATCTGTACCCGGACAAGTGGTGATATCTGCGATACTATCAAATCCTGGTACGGCAAAATTAATTTCATTCAGGTTATTATAAAGAGGCAATAAAGCTTCTTTAGTAATAAACTTTAATAACAATCCCTGGTTTTGAGTAATACGGATCTCATTTGCTGCATACGGACGAATAGCCTCTACAAACAACCTGGCTTTATCAGTTTTGATATCACCTTTTGGGATTTTAATATAAACGCCATAGAAACCGGCTTGTTTTTGCTCAAATACATTGGTATCCAGCCATTCCTGGTAATGTTTTTCATCAGCAGGTTTAACATCTGTTACCGTTAGTGGAGCAGTTAATGGCAAAGCAGGCTGAGGAACTGATTCCAGGTCTATTTTGAAAACCTTAGACTTGTTGGCTGTTACTTCTTCAGCAATTAACCTCGTTACTTCTTCCAGTCCCAGTTTTTGTACCAGGTATTTCATCCTTGCTTTGTTCCTGTTTGTTCTTTCTCCATAACGGTCAAAAACACGCAGTACCGACTCTGTAAAAGGAATCAGCTGATCTTCGGGAAGGAACTCATTAACGACACTGGCCAGAAAAGGCTGTGCACCTAATCCACCGGCAAACATCACTTTAAAACCGCGTTCACCTGCTGCATTGATCTTGGGAATAAAGCCCAGATCGTGGATATAACTAAAAGCCGTATCTTTTTCTGTGGAGGAGAAGGAGATTTTAATCTTCCTGCCCATATCCTGACAGATAGGATTTCTTAAGAAATATTTAAAGGTAGCCTGTGCATAAGGAGAAACATCAAAAAGCTCATCCGGGTTAATTCCTGAATCCGGAGAAGAGGTTACATTTCTTACAGTATTACCGCATGCTTCGCGCAGCGTAATGTCATCACGCTCTAACTCTGCCCACAATTCAGGTGTACGATCTAAACTCACATAGTGAATCTGAATATCTTGTCTGGTGGTTAAATGGAGGTTTCCGCTGCCATATTCATCAGATACATCTGCAATACGAAGCAATTGCTGAAAAGTGACTTTTCCAAATGGCAATTTAATACGCACCATTTGTACGCCCGGCTGACGCTGACCGTAAACACCACGGGCCAGCCTTAAGCTGCGAAACTTTTCATCGTGTATTTTCCCCTCACGGAAGGCACGGATCTTCTGCTCAAGATCTATGATATCTTTTTCTACTATCGGATTTTCAAGCTCCGTTCTAAAACTTTGCATTTCAATAAATCTTGGTTTGGTTGTTTTGCTGATAGACACGTTACCGCCTCTATGCACCAAATATAGACATTCTATAGATAATATAATATAATCTATATAGAAGTTGTAGTAATTAATCTAAAAAAATGACAAATCATTTATAGGAATTTGTTTGAACACACATAGGATGGCCTGGAATAGAACGCCAGGTTGTAAAAAAAAGATGCAATGATAAAAACCTGAGCGACAGCTATCACTCAGGTTTTATCATTGCATTATTATTTGATCATTTTAACCGTTTTTCCGAATAGTGAAACGGTTGCACTATCAGAAAGACTGTAGCTGGCTTTTAAAATTTCCGGGCCAAGCAACAGAAGACTGCTTGCTCCGGGCACATTGATCACTGCAGTATTGATTTTAATATTCGAAGAAAGCACTAATTTGGCTCCTCCTTTCAATTTATCCCCAACAGTAGCCTTTAATGTATTTAATTGTAAGTCGTTCAAGATAATGCTCACAGACTGTCCAATTTGCAGATCAAGATGATCCTGATGGAATCCTTTCAGTGATGTGCCCTGATCAGGCATCCCTTCGGAATTTTTATTTTTAAAATATGGAACAGCAACCACAGAATTTAAGGTTTTAGTCACGATAATGATATCATTACTCCAAACCCTGTACCCTTCCTTTTTACTGTTAGCGGTTAAATCAAGTGTCAGTGTATGCTGCTTAATTTTAAGCAATATATTGTTTTTCACTCTTTTCCCGATCCACACCCCTTCTTTCTCCCCATATTCTATCCCTGCACCCAGTAAATTTGCAGATTGCAGATCTATATTTTCTATACCTTTTGCCGGGGTAAAATCCATGTCTTTGAAACGACTTTTATAAGTACCTGCGAGGTAAGATTCTTTCATACCATAATTAAAAGCAGTAAGGCATCCGAGCGTAAACAGGAAACCTATGGTGATGAGTATTGTACTTGTTTTCATGATCGTTAATTTATTTGTTCTCTATTTTAAATTCCTCATAACGCTTATTGATCTCATCCATATTGATATCCAGGAACCGGAGCGTTTTAAATAATTCCGGAAGTTCCTGTCCCAGAAAACGTTCTTTTCTAAAAGCTACGATCTTTTCCTTTGCATCAAGGGTAACGAAAAAGCCAATTCCCCGTTTGTTCATGATTACTTCCTTTCCCTGCAGAAACTCGTAAGCGCGCATGACGGTATTAGGGTTTACCTGAAGCTCTACCGCGAGCTCCCTTACAGAAGGGATCTTTTCATTCAGCACCCATTTCTCCAAAAGTATATGGTCTCCAACATAAGCTGCTATCTGCAGGTATATTGCTTCGTTTTCTTTAAATTCCATCTTATACTTGTTTTTCTTTTAGCCTAAAAAAGGCGGTTATCCACAATACAACAACGAGCGTGCAGATGAGCGCAACAAAAATTGCTTGTCCGCCATCTGTTGGCTGTAAATGGAAATAGTGTGAATTCTCTTCTATAAATATGCCTTTAAATGGCGCTCCGGCATGAATATTTGAACCAAATAATAGATGAACCATTATCGCATTGATCACCGAAATAATGGCCACAAAAATAAATAATGCAAAGGCCGTTTTAATAAAGTGCATTTTCTGAAAGTAGATAGCACCTAGCAAAGCGGCTGAATTTAAGAACATAAATCCCAGGTAAATAACATCAGTCTCCAGGTCCTTAGGGTCCATTCTGAGCAGCTCATTGTGTACTAAAGGGTTGATATTACCCAGGCTAAGCACCAGTATATCTATTGCGAAAAAGAGAATGAAAAAAACCAGCTGAAAGATTACAAAGGAATAGATCCATCCTGCAATAAACCTTTCAAAATGAGAAACAGGTAATGTTAATGCTGGAATAGCCTTTTTTTGATTACCAAGCTCTAAGAATACCATGCTGGTAAATATAGTACCCGAAAAAAGAAGAAATATACCAAAGGTGGTTAATTGTACCCTGGCAGGTAAACTTCCGTCATTGGAATAAGTGATTAGTCCTAAAGTAAGCACAAGTACCCCTGCTAATACAGCAGCCGACATTAGATAGGCTTTATATTGTTCCCGGGTATGCTTATTAAATAACCTTAAAAAGCGGGCGAAACTAAATGTATTGTTCATAGGGTTTATTTTAAGATATCAATGATAGATTTATGTCCGGAAATGACCGCATTAAAAAGTAT
>Ga0233344_1000161_pt1 | contig 12625 bp, 11 predicted proteins | sample GEONDECOMP281_FD_180697 | JGI IMG/M metagenome (GOLD analysis project Ga0233344, IMG submission 180697) | Leaf litter microbial communities from Shasta-Trinity National Forest, California, United States - GEON-DECOMP-281 | ecosystem: Environmental > Terrestrial > Plant litter > Unclassified...
TGTGCTATTCTTGATTTTAATGGGGTAAAATATTTTAACCATAGCGGGAGCAACGAGGGATTTAGAAGCGAATATTACGGTAGTTTTGAAAATGGAAATGGACTGGTTATTATGCTGAATTCTGATAATGGCAAAATCATACAGGAAATTGTTAACAGTATAGCTAAAGCTTATCAGTTTGAAGGACTTTACCAATCGAAGACCATTAAAAAGGTAATTGTAGATCATACTACTTTGCAAAGTTATGTTGGAGAGTACGCGATGGCAGCTAATTTTACTTTAACTGTTTCCGTTGAAAACGGACAGTTATCCGTTTTGCCTACAGGACACGATAAAGCACTTTTTTTGCCGGAATCACAAAATGAATTTTATTTTGATCAGGCAGGTATAGAATTGGAGTTCACGAAAAACGAGAAAGGAACTGTAGATAAGATCATAGTCCATCAGGGGGGTGGTACACAGATAGCCAAGCGGATAAAATAACAGCAGGTTACTGTTGCCTGATCAGTTTCGTTAATATTTCCACACAGTGTTCCAGTTCATCTGCAGTTGAAGAAGCAAAGCCCAGTCTTGTGGCATTGAGCAGCTGAGCAGAAGAATTATGCATTAAGCCATTGGAGAAATAAAGATCTTTTTTTAAAGCTTTTTGGGCAAGGTCCGGCAGATTAATTCGTGAATTGAATTTCGTCCATACTGCCATTCCGCCATCAGGAACTTCAAAGTCTAAAACATCACCTAACTGATCTTTTAGCAAGCTGCAAAAAAGGTCTCTTCTTTGGCGGTATATGCGTAATGATTTGCGCATATGCCTTTGAATGCTTCCATTTTGCAGTAATTCCGCTAGTGAATTTTCAAGCATCGTATCACCCTGTCTGTCTATGATCCTTCTCAATTTTGACAGATGCTGGATTACATTTTCCGAAGCTACCAGATAACCTATCCTAAAGGCTGGTGAAATCGTTTTTGTAAAAGAACCACAGTATAAAACCATCCCTGCCGTGTCTGCGCTGGCTAAGGGGAGCAGTGGTTTATTCTCATAATGAAAATCGTAATCATAGTCATCTTCAAAAATGATAAAGCCATACTTTTCTGCCAGTCGCAGCAATTGGATGCGTCGGTCTGCCCTTAAAGAAACTGTAGTGGGGTAATGGTGATGTGAGGTTACGTAAACCAATCTTATCACTTTTTTAAGACATATTTTTTCCAGCTCATCTATTTGCAGTCCATATTCATCAACGGGTATCCTGTTTAAAATGGCGCCAGCCTGGATTAAATTTATATCAGCTCCCCGCCAGCTTGTTTCGCCTGTTACTGCCTGATCTCCAGGTTTGATCAGGTTTGTGCAAGTAAGATAGAGTCCCATCACTGTTCCCCGTGTAATCAGGATATTATTGACCGTAATTTTTAAACCTCTGGTTTCACTTAAGTAGGCAGCAAGTTCTTCTCTGAGCCATAATGATCCCTGTGGGTCATTGTAGCCTAATTTTATATATGAATTTCCTGTGAGGAGCTGCGAGCGATAGGCTCTGCTCAGATCGGTGAGGGGGGCTAACCTTGGATCAGGAAATCCATCATCCAGATGAAACCCATCACTTGATCTGATCACATCAAGCTGGAGATGGGGTATAGGATCAATGCTAAAACCAGCGGTTTTTGATGTTTGCAGCTGCTGATCTTTATGCTGAAAATGCTGGGGATCTATTTCCGGCAGATGTTTAGCTACAAAAGTTCCGCTGCCAGAGTGGCTCTCCAGCCATCCCTGTGCCAATAGATCATCATAAGCTCTAATAATTGTTTTGCGATGTACTGCCAGTAACCCGGCTAACTTTCTCGTACTTGGAAGCTGATATCCGGCTTGCAGGCTGCCATCCTTAATCAGATCCATTAGTTTTCCGGCCAACTGCAAATACACAGATTCACCGGCAGTCTTATCGATCAGGAGTAGTAAAGGAAGAGTTTTTTGGGTAATTGGACTACTCATTTTATAAAAACCGGATGATTATAATGATCCAATAAAGATACAATTTTGTAAAAAAAGAAACGCTATGAAAACTTCTTCTCCACTTATACCAAGCCGCATACCAAAGCGCGCGCATTTGGATACTGAAACTATATATCCTATTCTGGATGAGGCTATAGTTTGTACCATGAGTTTTGCTATGGATAACAAACCTTTTTCGATTCCTACTTCTTTTGTCCGTTATGAGGATAAAATTTATATCCACGGTTCGGTGGGAAGCCACTTTATCCGTGAGATTGAAAAAGGTATTCCTGTTTGCATTACTATTTCCCTGATTGATGCAGTGGTTGTCGCAAAATCGGCATTTCATCACTCTGTAAATTACCGTTCTGTTGTATTATTTGCTACAGCCCAAAAAATAGAAGATCCGGAAGATAAGGTAAAGTCTTTTGAGTGGCTGACCAATAAAATTGTACCCGGAAGCTGGGATTATCTTCGTCCCGTTCATCTAAAAGAGGTGCAAAAAACTACCGTACTGGCATTCGGTATTGATGAAGCCTCTGCAAAGGTTCGTACAGGAATGCCTAACGATGAGGAGGAAGATAAAATACTGCCTATCTGGTCGGGGATCATTCCTTTGCAAACTAAAAGGTTGCCTCCGGTAGCAGACGAAAATAGTCAGGAGATCTCCTTACCTCTGCATTTAGATCGTATATAACTACTTGTTAGTTTTACCGTAGAAGGTAAGATTATAGTTTTTTCTCGTACAGGTTATTCAGCGCATGGGGCATTTGCTTCTGGCCAACCTTAATAAATCCCTGGTGCTCATAATAGGAGCAAAGCCATTTGTTCTCTGCATTACAGTCCAGGCGCAATAGGTTAATGCCATTTTTTAAAAGATTGTCCTGCACTTGCAGGATAATCTTTTTTCCCAGATCCTGACCAGAAAATTCCTTCGCTACGATCAGTGAATGGATATAAGCAGCTTCTTCGGTTTGCTCTCCCCAATACAATATATCTTTTGCAGACAGTCTAAACATTCCCGCTATTTTACCTTCTTCTGTGCAAACGATTTGGAATTCACCGTTTGCAAATCCATCTCTAACCCATTTAATCTGTTCTGCCTTTGGCGACAGCCAGATATTCCATTGAGTCAGACCTTTGGCACGGATATTTTCCGCTGCTTCTTTTAGAAGAGTTAATGCTAAATCAATCTCTGTATCAGGTGCTTGCTTAAATAGAAGTTCCATTGGCTTTCATGCTATTTGTTCAAAAGTAATTAAATTTGAACAAAGCCCATGTATTCACTATTTGAAACAGTTTTCCTATCAGAAGATATAAAAAATAGGTAGGCATGAAACAGATCTTCGTCATTGTCATCAGGTAATTTTACTAACAGACTCATCACCTTTCATTTTTCCAGCTCAGCTTCCAGCTAAAATTTAATACGTTAGCCGTAATGATTGCCTGCGGATTTTTGGAGCAGGCAGGTTGCCCATAGATAAAAAGAAGTTTGGAATAATCGACTTTCATTTTTGGGTAGATGCCTTTACTCGCTGATGGGTTGTTCTCCGAAATAGCTTTGTTCTTAATGCTCCGCGTTTGAAGCCCTGACGTTGTTTATTCTAGAGAAATGATATTTGTTTCACAGGTAATTTATGGTAAAGCTATTTCTGGTAAATGGTTGATAAGCAGTATATAAGAAATTTTTAAGGGCTTGTTAAGAGAAACGTCCTTATCAACCTTTTAGCAACCCCTTACCAACCCCTTCCAGGATATCCTTTTGAGATCCTTTTTCTATCTTTTTGATCCAGTTTATCTTTGGTTAATACACATTTTACTTCGGGTTAAATCAATTTTAGTTACAAATTGAAAAGCAATAGTGACCTTATTCAGTGTATAGGACATTTAACCGTGCATATAAGGTTAAAATAGTTCATACGCTTTTAAAGTGCTTTTATTGGCTATCAACCTAGTAAATCCAAACTTAAAGTTTGGATTTACTAGGTTGAATGATTATATTTGATCATGATTAAAAGAAATCTTCAGGCACAAATTCAGCGCAAATTGACTAAATCCCCAGCAATAGCTATACTTGGGCCACGTCAGGTTGGTAAAACTACTTTGGCTAAACAATTGAAGACTGAAAGCCAGGGTATTGTTTATCTGGATATGGAAAATCCCGAAGATCAGTCTAAATTGGTGGATGTATATCGTTATTTGAACAGGTTTGAAGATAGTTTGGTCATTATAGATGAAGTTCAGTTAATGCCTGTATTATTTTCTGTATTGCGTCCATTAATTGATGCCAATAGAATTGCCGGAAGATTTATATTGCTCGGCTCAGCCTCTCCGCAGTTAGTGAAAGGTGTATCAGAATCTTTAGCCGGACGTATTACCTATACAGAACTTACCCCAATTGGTTTAACTGAGCTTTCAGAAGATATCAGCTATGAGCAGCACTGGTTTAGGGGTGGCTTTCCTGAGGCCTTATTAGCAATAAGTGATGCAGACAGTAAAGATTGGCTTGATGATTTTATCAGAAGTTATGTAGAGCGTGATTTAGCAATGTTATTCAATGTAAACCTTTCAACAATTACTTTACGTAATTTCTGGAGCATGTTAGCGCATTCTAACGGAAATCTTTTGAATTTAGAGGTATTTGCCCGCTCCTTAGGTGTTAGTGCAACAACAGTGGTAAAATACCTGGATTTTTTAGAAGGTGGTTATATGGTTAGGCGATTACACCCCTGGTTTGTAAATGCTAAAAAAAGATTGGTTAAGTCGCCGAAAACCTATATCAGGGATACTGGCATACTGCATCGGTTATTGAATATACCATCATTGGATAGTTTATTCGGGCATCCCGTAGCAGGAAGTTCATGGGAGGGTTACGTAATTGAACAAATTTATCAGTGTAAACCAAATTATACGGAGATGTTCTTTTATCGAACTCAGGCAGGTGCAGAGTGTGATATCGTATTGGTACAGGGAATTACTCCGGTAGCTTGTATGGAGATAAAATTATCAAATGCTCCAGTAGTTTCTAAAGGGTTTATGAGTTGTGTAGAAGATCTTAAACCTAAAGATAAATTTATAATTACTCCTCAAAGTGAAACTTATGTTACTAAAAATGGGGTAATTGTAATTAGTTTAAAGGATTTTATAGAAAATAAATTAGACCATATATAATCTTGAAATTAATTTAAAAATAAAATATATTGTTCTTCCATATATTAAAAACTATGCCGATGATCCGTATTTTATAAATAAAGCAAATGAAGCACGAGAATTTATAGAAAAATATGGACTGCCAGATCAAAAGAAAAGTAAATAAAATAAAGGCCAGATTTTGGCCTTTTCTTTTGAAAAAACTTTTTGGCTTACCTAATTTCTTCACTTATCCCCAAAATACCTCTTTCCTGTATTTTATCTTTAATATAAATTTTGTTGTTTTGATCTGTTAAACAATCAAAGGAAAGGCAGGAAACATACACCTTCACTGGGAAAAATGAGTAATCAGGTGTTGAAATATATCTGACAAATTACAGGGCTAGTGAGAACTATTCATTGTCAGTACAAAGCCTTTAAGAAAGGTGAAGTTAAACAATCCGTAGATTTTGCAGATAGAATGACTAGGAAGTAGACAAAAATTGATGAGGTCTGCTTTATACAGACCTCATTCTATCTTACTGTTGGGATTCGATATAGTTTTTTTTAGTCCAGTCAATTTTAACGGATAAGTACATTAGAACTGCGACAGTTAGGAATAGACCTATACTTCCAAAAAGTAGTGCCAGATCTTGCAATTGAATGATCACAAATATGAAGCTATAGAAGATGGATAAAATACTACCGAAAATAAATGCTGGTTTCCGGCTTCTTAACAACGAGGCAATGAATGAGCTGATCAGTGCAATTGTAGCCATCGAAGCAATCAAATAAGCTATATTAAAACCTACTTGTTCAGTAAATGAAAGAAGTAAGGTATAATAAATAGTCATGGCTGCACCGATAAGAATGTATTGTAGAAGATGTACTTTTCTTTTATTTAACAATTCTGAAAAGAACAATGATATAAAAGTGAGCAGGATAATTAGGACCGAATATTTTGCGGTTCGCATTGTTTTTTGATATTGATCAACTGGTAAAATAAATTTCACCCCAAATGAGGCATCTTTCTTTTTAGTATCCATAGCCGCCTTTTTATCTACCCATTGCTGAGGAAAAGGTCTGTTGAAGTAGGATATTTTCCAGGTTGCATTAAATGAATCGCCAGCAACGCTACGCTTTTCTGGCAAGTAGTGCCCTGTGAAACTTGGGTTATTCCACTTACCTGCTAAGATTACGTTGGTAGTTTTACCTAAGTGCTGAAAATTAAGTTCATTACTTCCACGAAGGTCTAAGTCAAAACTAAAGTTTAACGCTGTGTTTTTCTCTGCACTCAAATCTGGGAGAATGACAAGGTTATTGTCAAATAATCCAATGTCGCTAAAATCTGGTTCCACATTGTAAGCTTTATTTTCCAGTTTGATCTCAGGATTGTTCTTCAATCCTTTTAAATCACTCAGGCCAATAACTATTTTTACTTTGTCCCATTGGACCATAGAGGGATTGATCCCTGATTTTATCAATTCTATTGGGCTGAATTTTCCATTTAATTTTATTTTAGTGTTATAGACCACAGCATCAAATATTCCACGATGGAGCACTTCCGGATTCGCATTGCCTACTATATTTAACATTTCTGGTAAAATGTAAATACTGGTCATATTTTCTTTAAAACTCACTTTCCCAACGATATCCTTTTCACTAATTATGGTTTTATAGGGGAGTACCATTATAGGGCCTTCAATTAATTGACTGCCTGACCATTTATTTGCTATCTCTTTAATTACCTCGTCTTGTCTGTTCTGTCTTTCCTGAATTATGCTTTGTATCCAGTTTGAAGGAATGAGGAGTAAAATTGTTAATAATCCTATGAGTCCTAATTTAACCAATACTGATTCTCCGAGCCAATTTATTGGCTGGCTGTAAGATGATGTTTCCTGAGTATTCATTTTTCTGAATTTAAAAGTACTTTGTATTTCAAAGTAAATGGTTAAAAAAATTATTTGGGTTGTTGTTTAATCAAATTTTCAAGAGCTTCCAAATGCTTTTTAAAAGCAAGACGTCCGATAGCTGAAGCTGCATATTGCGTATTGGGCTTGCGACCAAGAAAGCTTTTGTTTACAATAATATATTCTTCTTTTTCTAGGGCCTTTAAGTGGGATGCAAGATTTCCATCAGTTACACTCAATAGCTCTTTGAGGGAATTAAAATCATACCGTTCATTGGCAACCAGAACGCTCATGATTTGCAGGCGAAGTCGGTTTTCAAAAGCTTTATCGAATTGTTCTAATGATATCTTCATCAGTGTTTATTGGTTATATTTAAAGTGCATGATAGAACCATAAAGAATATGAAGCAGGCCAAATCCTATAACCCAGAAAATAATGCCGTATCCTGGAAATAATGCGGCTGCTAAACCTAGAATAATTTCGCAGAAACCCAGCCATTTGACGTCTGAAAAGGTAAATTGACTTCCGGCAATCAGTGACAAACCATAGAATATAAGACATGCAGATGCGATCATGCCATGCTGACCGCGAAACAATAATATTAAAATAAATACACCTCCTGTAAATAGAGGAATACTTAAAGTCACCAATAAGCGCTTACTTACTGGATTCCAGAAGCGTTCTCCCTTTTTACGTGCCTGCCTTATCGTTAACCAGATGCCTGTTAAAATTGAAAATAACAATACTGCTATGGCAATTATAAATAATTGCTGCTGTATAACCGGTTCATTTACATAATGACCTCTATGATCCAGCCCCAAAGATTCATCATAAACCAATTTGTAGCCTATAAAAGCACCAATCAGCGCATAGATACCGGCCATTATTCCCGAAAGACCACTCAATGATATAAATTTTGTAGAACGTTCCATCAGGTTCCTGATGGAGCTGAGTTCTGAATAAATGTCTTTTTCTTGCATATTGAAAGAACTTTGAAATACAAAGTAAAGTATAAAAATTTAATTGTGCAAGAATAATTAGAATTAGAGATGGTGCATTGAATTAATCATAAATGCCTGTAAAAAAGCTTATCCTATTGTATTTCTTCCATAAAGCGGATGATCCTGTAAAAAGTCTCGTTGACGGGAGTGGGTATATGATATTTTTTTCCCAGATCCATTACGGCACCGGCAAATATATCTACCTCAGTTTTTCTTCCGGCCTCCATATCCTGTAACATGGAAGTTTTACCATTAGGATGGAGTGTTTCTATGATATTAAGGCAGTTCTTTAGATCATCTTCATTTAAATCAATACCGCATTTCAGAGAGAGCTGAATGACCTCACGTGATGCCATCTTCATCAATTCTCTGGCTTCTGAAGGGCTTTGAAATGCTCCATACGGAGCATTTAGAATAGTTGACGCCTGGTTAATACCAACATTCAGCATAAATTTTGTCCACATTGCTCTTTCCATATTTTCAGGATTAACGCAGGGGATAGCGGCACGATCAAAAAGGTCTTTTAGCGCAGTTATTTTTGCAGGGGCTGCTCCCGGGATTTTTTCTCCGAATACGATCTTTCCCATATTCGAATAGGTAAGTGCTGTTCCCTCACGAACGGCATCCATACCTACTCCATATGCATGAATCAGATGGTCTATGCCAATTGTGTTACCGATCAGCTCTTCACTGCCTATGCCGTTTAAGAGAGAAATGATGATCGTGTCTGGTCCTACAAAAGATTTGAGGTCTTTAATGGCATTTGGAAGGGCATTGAATTTTACAGTTACCATGATCAGATCTGCGTAAGGAGCCCCGGTTTCTGGTCTCACATATTGAAATGTACGTGATTTACCATTAACGGTGAATGCAGTGTTTTGATAAGATTTAATTCGCTTTTCATCTGCTATGATCTTCACAGCTTCGGGGTTCATATCCTGAAGCTGTGAAGCATACATGCCTCCTAATGCGCCAAGACCAAGTATATACGTGTTTTTTATCGTTTTAAAAGACATTTGTCAAAGATACAAGTTCTTCTTACTGATCGCTGTTCTATTGTTGCTGCTGCTGCTGTTGTTGTATTTGCTGCATTAATTCCAGGTTACGGCGGTAGCTGTTGCCTTTTACCATGGGAACAACAGGTTCAGGTTCTATTTCTACGATCGGTTCCAATTCTTCTACAATTCCATTGTCATAACTCACCACTACCTGTACCGTAAGCTTGTGGCTGGATGGTCCTTTGTAAACACCTTTTACCGGGGAGCAGTCATTAAAGCTTCTTCCAAATGCCAGGCGTACATAAGTTTCATTGGCAATACAATTATTGGTAGGGTCAAGTCCCAGCCATCCATAAGTCGGAATATAGGCCTCTACCCAGGCATGGGTAGCGCCTTCACCTCTCATCCCATTTTTATTGGGACAAATGTATCCGCTCACATATTTCGCAGGTATATGGGCCATACGGAGCATTTGTGCTAAAATATGGGCAAAATCCTGACAAACCCCGGCCTTTAGCTGCCATATTTCGTCCAATTTTGTTTGTACCGTAGTAACCCCTTGGATATAATTGAATTGTTCAAAGACATAGTTGCAATAGCTCAATGCCGTCTGGTAGGGAGTAGATTCTGTTTGCAAAAGGTTATCCATGATTTCCTTAAGTTCAGGTAAACCATCAAAAGCTTCCCATTTTAGGTAATCTATGTAAGGAACGTGAAAACGTAGATCATGAAGTTCTGTCCATTCCAGTTCACTAAACATCGTGTCTACAGGCAGCTCTCTGGGAGTAGTGGAAACAGTGAGTTCAGAATATATCTCCAGCTCCCTGTGACGCTCACTGTAAGTAAAAAAACCAACCTGATTACCATAATAATCTATAAAGGTATCTACCCTGGGATGCCCCGAGATCTTGAGGTCGTGTTTTAATACTTTTTGATACTCATCCTCTTTGGGATATAAAATGATATGATTTACACTATCCTTTACCAGGGCTTCATAAGTGTATTTTGTGATATGTTTGATGTTAAATTCTGGCATAGCAAAAGGAGTTTAAGACAAAGAAAAACAATGGTGATTAAAGGCATTACCAATGCCAAAAAGCTCAGACTTGATCTCCGCAAGGTAAAGATGGAGATCGTCTTGTTTTAACCCTTTAATAGAGCTGTACTTCACTTTACTTTGTAACCGGCCGATTAAAAACGACATGTTGCCAGCATTGATATGTCCGCCGCTTTTGAGCAGGTCAAAATACTTGATCAGCTGATTGAGTGAATAGATTACTGATCTTGGAAACTGATTGTTCAATACTACCTGTGCCAGTACGTTCTCGGCTTCAAAACCCTGACGATAGGTTTTAAGATATAATTCATAACCTCCGATAGACAGTAATAAGTGCTTCCAGTAACTGGTATTGGTGAGCAGATCCGGGTTATGGTCTACTGAACCGAATTTAACATCCAATATGTTTACCGATTGAATACCGCGTTCCAGGTATTTTCCAAGGCGCATAAAGCTAGTGCCTTCACTGCGTGGCATCGTAATTTCTGTGGTTCCATAAAATAGCATTCCCTGCTTGATCAGAATATCCAAAACTGAAATGGGATCGTCCTTTTTCAGCATGGTATTCAATTTTGGGTCTCTTATGGTCAGGTAATATTCATTGAGGCACTGCCATACATCTTTAGTAATGTGGTCTTGTACGCTTCTGGCATTTTCGCGCACCTGCGTGATCATATTAATAATGGAGTTCGGATTTTTTTTATCCGTAACCATGTATTGCAGCACTGAACGGCTGTTATAATCTGTTCCTTCTAACCCATTGTCTGCACCGCAATAAATGCGGATCACGGGACTCCAGGAAAATTCTGCAACAGCATCCTGTGAGGATGCATAATTTATTTTAAGCATGCGCAGCATACCATCCGTTCTTTCAATGTAACGGCTTATCCAATATAAACTCTCAGCTACTCTGCTTAACATATTGCTTGTATCATTTAATTTAAGAAAGTACCCATGTATCTTTACTGCCACCACCCTGTGAACTGTTTACCACCAGGGAGCCCTCTTTTAAGGCCACACGGGTTAATCCGCCGGGTATAATATTAATACCATCAGGCCCGCAAAGGGCAAAAGGACGAAAATCAACCCTTCGGGGCTGCAGTACCCCATGCATATAACATGGGGCTGAAGAAAGGCTGATGGTTGGCTGTGCAATAAACTGACGCGGATCTTTAATGATCTCCAGTTTATAGGCTTCAATTTCTTCGGGTGTTGCCGCATGTCCCATTAGCATGCCATATCCGCCGCTGCCATTGGTCTGTTTAACTACCATGTTTGTGATATTAGCAAATACATGGTCTCTTTCGTCTTTATTCTTTAACTGGTAGGTAGGAACGTTTTTCAATATAGGCTCTTCATTCAAATAGTATTTGATCATTTCCGGCACGTACACATAAACAGCTTTGTCATCGGCTACGCCATTACCTACTGCGTTTACAATCGTTACGTTGCCTTTACGGTAAGCATTCATTAAACCGGCTACGCCCAGTAAGCTTTTTGGATTGAAAACCAGCGGATCAAGATATTCATCATCTACCCTTCGGTAGATCACGTCTACCTGCTGTAACCCTGCAGTAGTTTTCATAAATACTTTATGGTCTTCTACAATGAGATCGGGGCCTTCTACCAGTTCTATACCCATTAAACGGGCCAGTGTAGTATGTTCAAAATATGCAGAGTTAAAACTTCCGGGGCTCAGCAAAACAATAGTAGGATCAGCTACCTGTCTTGGAGATAATGCCCGCAGGTTATTATATAGTACATTAGGATATTCTGTTACGCTTCTTACTTTACACTGCGGCAGAAGATCTGGAAATAAACGCTTGGTGATCTCCCGGTTTTCCAGCATATAACTTACGCCCGAAGGGGTACGCACATTGTCTTCCAGGATATAATAAGTTCCATCATTATCCCTGATCAGGTCTATACCGGCAATGTGGATGTAGATATCATGGGGAACTTTAACATTAACCATTTCCCTTAAAAAATGAGGGCAGGAATAAATGATGTCAATAGGTACAATCCCATCTTTAATGATAAACTGGTCACTGTATACATCTTTTAAAAATAGGTTTAAAGCAGTTACCCGCTGTTTAATTCCTTTTTCAATGAAAGCCCATTCTGTAGCATTGATGATCCTGGGAATAATATCGAAGGGAAAGATCTTTTCAATTCCCTCTCCACTGTTGTATACAGTGAAAGTGATACCCTGAGTCATAAAAAGTACCTTAGAAAGTTCTTCTTTCTTATTTAATTCCTCCGTGGATTCTAAATCCAGGTGGTCCATTACTTTTTTATACTCACTCCTGACCTGTTTTGACTGATCAAACATCTCATCCCAGGTATTATTTGGCAGATTATAAGATTCTGTGTGTTTATTTTTAGTCATTGTTGCCGGATCATGTAAAATTCAATTGAAATATAGTAAAACGCTGCCATAATAAATATGGTTTTTTAATATAATCTGCTATTTTTTGTGTTGTAACAGCTTATTTGTAATTATTAAATTATAAACGATGAATAATGTAATTAAAATCAAATATTTCTAT
>Ga0233344_1000162_pt1 | contig 12570 bp, 8 predicted proteins | sample GEONDECOMP281_FD_180697 | JGI IMG/M metagenome (GOLD analysis project Ga0233344, IMG submission 180697) | Leaf litter microbial communities from Shasta-Trinity National Forest, California, United States - GEON-DECOMP-281 | ecosystem: Environmental > Terrestrial > Plant litter > Unclassified...
TACACCATAAGCCTCCAAAGCAAGCGCATATTCTTCTGGCGGCATACGGAAATCTGTACGGGCTTTGATCAGCACATGTTCACGAACCCATTGGTCATAATCCTGAACCTGTTGTTTCAATTTAGCATAAGGTTCTTGCCAGCCAATTAATTTATATTTTTCACAGAGTTCACCAATTCCATTAATGATACTGGCATTACGGGATAGATCCAGTTCCATCTGCTGTTTAGAAGGATAGATCATGTTATTACCCGCTATTTGCTGGGCAACACGCTCCTGCAAAATAAGGGTAAACGGACGGTATCCTTTCTCCATACCTGCATATTTCTTTATCCGCTCCACCGCAGCCTGATGACGTCCTTTAGGGGTCTGATCGTCCAGTAAAATATCAAGTCCGTCATAGATCATAGAAGTAGCATTTAGAAAAGAAACCTGTCTTTTCTGCCGAAAATCCTGCTGGCGGAAGCCCAATTTAAGATGACTAATCAAAATATTAAGATCCTGAGCTACTTGTGCTTCTTTTACTATTTTTAGATTATTGGTATATCTGGTTAAAAGCGCTTCCTCCTCCTTCCTCTCCGCCAGCTGATTGGCTAAAGTAGGCACTGAAATTTGAGTATCATATTTCGCCATTCCCTGTGAGGAACCATACTCAGGTGAATATTTCTGATCCAGATCAATCAGCATCTGCGTATAATGATTAGATCTGTTAATCCATGATTTATCAGCAGAAGCTGTGATAGTTTGTAATTTAGCCGCAAAAGGCGATAAACAAATCAAAACTGCTGCCGAGGTGCTAAAGAAGAAGGGCATTTTTGTCATAAGTGGTTTATTTAAAATACTAAGATAACCTTATCCTGCTTTAGTTATAGGATCAGAATTTTTATCAGCAGTAATCTGGTATAGAACTAAATTTTTGTTGTCTACTTCTATGTTTTCTTTAAAAGTTAAACCTAACTTTTTCATTAATTGAATAGAATTAATATTATCTGGTGCAGCTGATGCCATTATTGTACGAAATGCAGGTTCTTTTAAGAAAGTTTGAAGCACAGTGACCGCTGCTTCATAGGCGTATCCTTTTTTACCATATGCTGGCAAAAAAGCAAATCCAATATCATGATACGGCAAATAATCCCGTTTAATCAACGATATAGTCCCAATAGAAGTTTCCTCAGTCTTAGATTTAACTATCCAATAATTGATGGCCGGATTGTCAATCATTTTTTGGACATAAGCTTCAGCATCAGCTATAGAATTAACCTTTCTATCACCAATAAAACGCAGCCACGCTGCAGTGTTAACGAGTTCACGAATAAACCTGGCATCAATAAGCTTCACAGATTCCAGCAATAATCTTTCAGTAGTAAATAAATCCATCATTTATAATGCTTTAATCTGTACATCATCAACATAAAAAATAGCAGGAGAAGAGGGGTCATCTGCTCCGGGCAATGGCGGTTCTTTCGTTTCGTTGGGTGTTTGCCTGTTAGGGAACTCGCTGTAAGGGCCGGTGCGTAGAGAAAGACGTTCTATGGACTTTACCGCTTCTGCAAGCTGTGCATGAACCAATACTTGCTTACCATCGATCAGCAAAGAATAATGACCATGTACATTCGCTTCAGTAAGCACTTCAACCTTATACCATTTATCCTTCTCATAAGGCTGAATTACCTTTTCGGTACTCCCGTCTGATGCAATAATCTCCCCCTTTTCATCAAATCGGATACGTACCGGGCGATTTCCAAACTGATCGGTGAGGTCAATTTCCAACCTGCCGGTGTTTGCTGCATCTGCCCTTACATTCATAGTCATATTTACCCTGGTTCCTTCTTCAAATACACGGATAGCACGGGCATAATCATATAAATCTCTATCTACTAATTGCATAGATTTCCCAGTTTTCCCCGGACTTTTAACAATTGAAACTGGTGCCCATGAAGGAGAGTAAATATTCCACTTAGGAATTGTTCCGTCAATTTGCAGCTGATCAAAATTATCACCAACTGCTCCTTTTACCGCATAAGTAATAGGTACAGGAATTCTTGCAATCCAGATATCCTCTTTGTTCATACTGTAACTTAGCCACATATCATTACCCGGTGGGTTGCCGTTCCCTTCTTCAATACCACGCATATAACAAGGGCCAAAGTCTTTATATCTGCCACTATAACGGCGTAAAGGCAATTCGCCCTGTACAACCAATAAATGATCATACAAGATCCCATCATCACCGCTTATGATGGCCAAAGGAAACCGGTATTGGGTTTGCTCAATTGGATTATAAGCTATTGCATATTTGCCATCATCCGTGCGCTGGCCCCATTGTTTACCGCCAGACATTAGCAAGGTTGGCACTTTAACAGGTTTAGAAAATGTTTTCCCTTCATCAGATGAAAGTGCGGAGAATGACTTCTTCCAAAGTGCTACTACTTGACCATCCTTGCGGTGATAATAAGAAAGAGCCTTTTGCCCCTCTCTGCCCTTATAGAACCCATCAATCCCTTTATCCTCTTCAAACCATTGAAAGGTCATCAGCGGATCTTTCAGCAAATTTTCACATGCATTTACAAACCCTGTATCTTTTGATTTCCGAAAAAATGGATAACTGGTATTGGTTTCATTCCATGCCGCCTGGCTACTATAACGGATAAAATAAATAGATCCATATGATCCATCTTTATAAATTTCGCGCACTACACGGCCAATTCCACCTTTTTCAAAGGGATCTTCGGCATGCCCGTAGAATCCTAATACAAGTAAACGCCCATCAGGAGCAACATAAAATCCCATGCGCTGATGCATAATATAGCCATTATATCCTGCAGGTATCTTCACTCCCGGAGGTGCCTTATAAGGTGGAAAAACCACTTTAGGTTTACTCCAGCGGCGGCCATCCTTAGAAGTCATCACCAGTGTTTGTCCCGGATCAGTTTGTTCATCTACCACATTACTTAGGTAATGCTGATAAAAGGTACCATTCCAATAGCATAGGTTAGAAGCGTGATTATACGTCCAGCCAAATCCGTCTGCATATTCCGGATGTGTCCTGTTTGCACGCATGGTTTGAATATTCTCTGTCCCAATGGCATAACGCAGGCGACCATCATGAACACTTGGATCAACAGTCTGCCCGCCAACATAACGAACAGGCTCACTGATGCTTCCAGTCTGGGCATTGCCCGCAATAGCATAAAATGCCAGTGGTATCAGAAAAAATAAGGATCTCATGTAATTAGTATCAGAATTTAAGCTGGTAAGTTAAAAAACTTACTATTATTCCAATCATCAATTATTAAAATCACTCTTTATAATATGAATATTACAGTACCCTCACTTTTAAATAGCTCGGATGTTCTTTAGAAGTGTAAATTTTATGCGTCGCCGTTTTAAAAGCACCTTCATCAGCCTTCATGATATCCACAAATGTTTGCGGATTTCTATCAATTAACGGAAACCACGTACTTTGCACCTGTACCATGATCCTATGCCCCTTTTTAAAGGTGTGTAATACATCCTGAAGTTCAAAATTAACTGGTGTTACTTTGCCCGGTACAAAAGCTTCTGGTTTGTTAAAACCATTGCGGTATTTACCACGCATCGCTTCAGAACGTACCATTTGCTGATACCCGCCCATTTTTACATCCTTACCTGTCCATTGTGTATTAGCGGCAGTATCCGGGTAAACATCCAGAACTTTAACCACCCAGTCTCCATCGGTACCTGTAGTAGCCACTTTCAGGTTGGCCCATAAATTACCAGCCAAAGTAATATCATGATCCAGTACTTCTGTCTGATAGCTCATTACATCTTTACGGTCTGACAAAAATCGCTGATCTGCAGTCATATACTCACGCTCCATATCCATCGTTTTCCCATTAAAGAAAGGTACCGGATTAGCAGGATCAGAAACATATTCATCATAAGTATCTTTTCCTTCCTCGGGTTTGGTAAAGGATAACTTATGGTCTGGTAAAAGGTATAACTCTTTTTCCTCAGCCTCTTTTGGCGGCCAGGTTTTGTAGTTTTTCCATTGGTTAGTACCAGTTTCAAATGTATTTACTGCGGGCAGGGTAAGGTCAGTTCCTTTCAGGTAATGACTAAAAAATTTAAATTCTATATTTTCCCTGTATTCGGCACCAGTGGCACTGCCGAAATCTATGTCCCCAAGATGATCGCCCGCACCACGTGCCCAGCCTCCATGTACCCATGGTCCCATGGCAAAATATACAGCTGTTTTAGGGTTCTTCTTTACCAAAGTTTTATAGGTGTTAATTGCTCCGTACAGATCTTCTGCATCATACCAGCCTCCAGTTACCAATACTGCGGTTTTAATATCATGTAAATGTGTCAATACATTTCGGTCTTCCCAATGTTTATCATAATCCGGATGGTCCAGCATTTCATTCCATAACCTGATCGTATCCTGGTAATACTTAGCATTCGTATTTTTCATCGGACCCATTTTCATAAAGAAATCGAACCCGTCATCGGTTCCCAGATCAGCATGTTTAGCCCGTCGCTGGGTAGGTTTATCATCCTGTCGATTGGTAAATCCCGGATAAAAATCAAAATTAGCCACCAGCATAAACGCTCCGTTATGAAATGCATCATCACGGTATAAATCTGCAATAGGTGCCTGCGGTGAAGCAGCTACTAAAGCAGGATGACGGCTTAGTAAAGCAGTAGTGGTATAAAAACCTGGATAAGAAATTCCCCATACGCCTACTTTCCCATTGTTATTGGCAACATTTGCCAGCAGCCAGTCGATCGTATCATAAGTATCTGTCCCTTCATCTACATCCTTTTTAGTTTTGTGTTCTTCAAGTTCAGGTGTCATTTCTTCATACATTCCCTCACTCATCCATCTCCCGCGAACATCCTGATAAACAAAAATATATCCGTCATGTAAAAACTGTGCAGAAGGTCCCAAAGCCGATTTATATACGTCTGCTCCGTAAGGCGCAACACTATAACATGTTCTGTCCATCATCATTGGATATTTTTTCGACTGGTCCTTTGGCACATATACCGATGTAAACAACTTTTTACCATCACGCATCGGTACCTGGTACTCAAATTTGGTATAATTTGCCTTTACATAATCAGCATCCGCACTATTCATTCCATTTTGAGCAAAACTGCTCAAAGTGCCCAGACAAAAGATAAAAAGGATCAGTTTCTTCATTATTAATTAGATTTTATTGTTTTTTGATGCGGAGATAAATAAATTGAGACAATTTATATTCAAATATTAAATATTTATTAGCTAAATTATAAAAACTTAATATTGTTATAGCAATTGACTGCAATATACCTTAATTTCGTTCCTAAACTTACGATATGATCATGAAGAAACCATCATTAACATACGGCTTACAAACCGTAATAACATGTTAATGGCAGCTTCATTACCTTTAAAAAACAAATATATTCAAATGAAAAACATTACCTTATTATTATCCCTGTTCCTTTTGTACTGTAATACCTTTGCACAAACGGTTAACAAATCCACCTACGTTAAAGATCATTTCACAAAAAAAGACGTTTACATTACCATGAGGGACGGCACCAGGCTATTTACCTCTATATATACACCTAAAGACGCTACTCCAAAAAACAAATATCCCATGCTCATGCAGCGTACCTGCTATAGCATAGCACCTTACGGAGACGATAAATATCCTGCCCGTTTAGGTCCTTCAGAAATCATGATGAAAGAAGGATATATTTTCATTTACCAGGATGTTCGCGGACGTTATAAAAGCGAAGGCACATGGACTAATATGACACCTGTAATTGACAACAAGAAAAGCAAAAAAGATGTGGATGAGGGTTCAGATACTTATGATACGATCGACTGGCTGGTTAAGAACGTAGCCGATAACAATGGTCGCGTTGGTCAGTATGGAACCTCCTACCCTGGTTTCTATACTGCTGCAGGTATCTTATCTAATCATCCTGCTTTAAAAGCATCTTCGCCTCAGGCACCTATATCCGACTTCTTTTTTGACGATTTTCACCACAATGGATCATTCCTGGAAAGCTATATCTTCACCTACCCTGTATTTGGAGTTCAAAAAACAGATACCACCAGCAAAGCATGGTATGATGCACAGTTTATCCCTAAAACCAATGCTGATGGTTACCAATTTTTAATGGATGTGGGTCCGTTGAAAAACTTCGACAAGTGGTATAAAGATAACTTCTTTTGGCAGGAGACGATGAACCATCCAAGCTATGATGAGTTCTGGCAAAAACGTTCGCTGCCGAAACATTTTGGTAAGGTAAAACCTGCGGTAATGTTAGTTGGCGGATGGTATGATGCTGAAGATCTTACTGGCCCCCTGGCTATCCACAGGGCAATTGAAAAATCAGATCCTAACGCTTACAATACCATTGTAATGGGGCCTTTTGGTCACGGCCGCTGGGGACGTGAAACCGGACATACTTTACATAGCAACGTTTATTTCGGCGATAGCATCGCTACCTTTTATCAGAAAAACATTGAGGCTAAGTTCTTTAATCACTTTCTGAAAGGTTCTGGTGATAAAAACTCAGGATTACCAAATGCTTATATGTACGATACTGGCAAAAAACAATGGGAAACTTTTGATAAATGGCCGGCTGCTGCTGCAACACATCAAAAGCTATTTCTTGGAAGTGATGGAAAAATCACATTTGGTCAGCCTGCTGCAACAGGGTCAGTTTCTTTCGTTAGTGACCCAATGAAACCAGTTCCTTATACAGAAGACAATACCTCTACTGAAGGTTTTACCCCACACAATTACATGAGTGAAGATCAGCGTTTTGCTGGTCGCCGCACCGATGTGCTCGTTTTCCAAACCGAAGTCCTTACAGATGATATAACACTGGGTGGCGAGATCATGTCCCGCCTTAAAGTAGCAACTACCGGTACGGATGCTGACTGGATCGTAAAGCTGATCGACGTATACCCGGGTAACGAACCTAATCATGCTTACATGCCTAATAAAAACATTCTGTTAGCCAACTATCAGCAAATGGTCCGTTCCGAAATTATGCCGGGCAGGTTCCGCAACAGCTTTGAAAAACCAGAAGCCTTTGTCCCTAATCAAAAAACAGATGTAAACTTTCATTTACAGGATGTATTACACACCTTTAAAAAAGGTCACCGCATTATGATCCAGGTTCAAAGTACTGCCTTCCCTTTATTTGCACGCAATCCCCAAAAATTTGTGGCTAATCCTTACAAAGCAGATCAAAGCGATTATATTACTGCTACACACACTATTTTCAACGATAGTTATATTGATGTTGAAGTGCTAAAATAGATGATTTAATAGATTTATTATCTTGCAAAGGCCTGTTATCATTTGATAGCAGGCCTTTGTGTTGAATCTAATTTGATTAAAAAGTCCATTTTAATTTGAGAGAGTTGATTTTATTATATAATAAATTATTTTTTAAGTATTAGAAACAGATATATTTATCATAACATATACATTTCCTATGAAAAAATTAGGCTCTCTCATCATTTTCCTGTTCCCGCTAATTGCATCAGCTCAAAATCCTGATTCTGTATGGTTTGTGAATAACTATATTAAAAAGGAAGTTACTATACCCATGCGTGACGGCATCAAACTTTTTACAGCTGTTTATACTCCTAAAGATCAAAGCGAAAAGCACCCGATACTGTTAACCCGTACGCCTTATTCTGTAGCACCTTATGGTAACACTTACAGGGCCTATTGGTACAGTTATATGATGCGTTACTGCCGGGAAGGTTATATTCTGGTAAACCAGGATATCCGCGGGAAATATATGAGCGAAGGCATATTTGAAGTGGTAAGACCTTTTAACCCCAATAAAAAAAACAATCAGGATATTGATGAGGCTAGTGACTCCTATGATACGATTGACTGGCTGGTAAAGAACATAGCTAATAATAATGGAAAGGCAGGTGCAATTGGGATTTCGTTTCCCGGTTTTTATGCTACCATGACTGCTTTAAGTGGCCATCCGGCTTTAAAAGCGGTTAGTCCGCAGGCTCCAGTAACCGACCGTTTTTTTGGAGATGACGATCACCACAATGGTGTTTTAATGCTAATGGATGCTTTTGAGTTTCATGTAGGATTCTCTTTTGCCGCACCAAGCCGTGCACCTTCAACAAAAAGAATCAGTGGATTTAGTGTTGATCATCAGGATAATTACGCTTATTATTTAAAAATGGGCGCTTTACCCAATCTAACAAAATTGAGCGGTGATACCTTAAAGTTTTGGAGCGATTTAATGGATCATCCTAACCTTGATGCCTGGTGGAAAGCGCGCGATGCAAGGGCAGGTATTAAGGATGTTAAACCAGCCATACTGATCACCGGGGGGCTGTTTGATGCCGAAGACGGCTATGGTGCCTGGAATACGTATAAAGCATTGGTTGAAAAAAGTCCTGCAACGACCAGTAAATTAGTGATGGGTCCATGGTATCACGGTCAATGGGCTCATGATGACGGAACACATTTAGGTAATGTGCAATTTGGCAGCAATACTTCAGTTTATTACCAGAATTTAGAAGTGCCGTTTTTTAATTACTACCTAAAGGATAAAGGAAACGCAGATACCTTAAGCAAGGCAACCATATTTTTTTCGGGAGAGAATAAATGGCGAAAATTTAATCAATGGCCGGTCGCTGATCTAAAACAGACACCTGTTTACCTGGAAGATAACGGTAAACTATCTTTCAATGTGCTTAAAAACGCAATGCCTGCTTTTGATAGCTATATCAGCGATCCGGCTAAACCCATACCCTATTCAGAAAAAGTACATTCCAATCGCACACGTGAATACATGGATGATGACCAGCGTTTTGCTGCCCGTCGCACAGACGTGTTGACTTATCAAACAGAAGTTTTAACTCATGACATTACTTTAGCCGGCCCCATAGTAGCCGATCTGATGGTTAGCCTGTCAAGTACCGATGCTGATTTTGTAGTAAAGCTGATCGATGTACTACCGGATAATACTCCTATAAATCCTAGAACTAAATACCCAATGGGCGGCTACCAAATGCTGGTACGTGCAGAAATTATGCGTGGCAAATTCCGTAATAGCTTTGCTGTGCCAGAACCTTTTGTGCCAGGCAAACCTACACAGGTAAAATATACGCTGCCAGACGTAGCACATACCTTTAAAAAAGGACATAGGATCATGATCCAGATACAAAGCAGCTGGTTCCCCTTAACTGATTTGAACCCTCAGCAATTTGAGGATATCAATAAAGCTAAAGATGCCGACTTTATCAAAGAGACCATTAAGATTTATCACAACAGATCAAAGATTATTTTGCCTGTGATCAATTAAATAGCAGATGATCAGAAATCAGGAGAAGTTTTAAAAAGGCTTCTCTTTTTTTACACGATATCTGATAAGCTTGTTACAATCTGGCGATCGTCCATTAAAATTATAAATTGCGGTCAGTTAAAACATTCATCCAAATTAACCGATATGAAATCTCATTCTATAGATCTATTTTTAAATCACCTGGCAACCAGCTATAAAAAATTTCTGTTGCTAATTTTACTGTTTACCGGCCTGCATATTGCCGCTGCTGCCCAGCAAAAACTACGTGTAGTAGTTGCGGGATTAAACCACGATCATATTTACAATGTTTTAAATTCTTACAAGAATGGCAAAGTAGATATTGTAGGAATCGTAGAGCCCAACAAACATTTGCAAGAGAAATTTAGCAAGCAATTTCATCTGGCTGATAATCTTTTCTTTGATGATCTTAAGAAAGCAATACTCTTAAAAAAACCTGATGCCGTATTGGGATACAATGCAGTAGCAGATCACCTGGGTATCGTAGAGGTTTGTGCTCCTCTAGGCATCCCTGTAATGGTAGAGAAACCTCTGGCAGCAACTCTGCAGCAAGCAAAACAGATTGAAGTACTGGCTACAAAATATCATATTAAAGTATTAACCAATTTTGAGACTACCTGGTATGCTTCTTATCATGATGTATACAATACCATTAATAAAGACAGTATTGGGCAGATTAGAAAAATGATCGTCCATGACGGGCATCAGGGCCCAAAAGAAATAAACTGCAGTCCTGAATTTTTAAGCTGGCTAACTGATCCTATAAAAAATGGAGCAGGTGCCATGAATGACTTTGGCTGTTATGGAGCCGACCTGATGACCTGGCTAATGAAGGGAAACAGACCTATTGCAGTTACAGCTACTGCCAGACATTATAAGCCTGAGGTTTATCCTAAAGTAGAAGACGATGCTACGATCATTGTAGAGTATTCGGGTGCTACCGGTATAATTGAAGCTTCATGGAGCTGGCCATTTTCCATTAAAGATCTGGAAGTATTTGGACAAACTGGTTATCTTCATGCACTTGACAATACCAGCATTACCAGCCGCATGCGCGAAAATATCAAAGGCAGTAAAAAGGCAGAACCACTGGCAGCTCCGATCAATGATCCCATTACCTATTTATCAGCCGTGCTCAACAATAAGTTAACGGGCAATAATGATCTTTCTTCCTTATCTTATAATATGATCGTAATGGAGATATTGGATGCCGCAAAGCGATCTGTTAGTAGTGGAAAAAGAATTGTATTGTAATTAGCTATAGAACATTAGTGTTGCAGCTAAAATATTATAACTAATTTTATCGTCTACCATATTAGTGTTCTATGAATAAATATGCTTTAATAACCGGTTCCAGCAAGGGAATCGGACGGTCTATGGCATTGCTTCTTGCAAAAGCTGGCTACCACATCTTATTAGTTGCCCGTTCAGCAGCAGAGCTTCATGAACTTTCGCAAGTTATTCAAAACGAATATAAAGTTACCGCAGTATATCTTTCTGCTGACCTTTCTGCCAGCAATGCAGCTGCTCAGGTTGCAGAATGGTGTAATAGCCATACTTCTAATCTATCTATTCTCATTAATAATGCTGGTTATGGCATCTGGGGGGCTTTTGATCAGCTGGATCTAATTGATCAGATGGCGATGCTGCAATTAAATATTAGCGCTGTGATAGAGCTTACCCATCATTTACTTCCCATGCTAAAGCAGCAAAAACAAGCTTATATCTTAAACATATCAAGCACAGCCGCCTATCAGGCATTACCTACATTGGCAGTTTACTCCGCTAGTAAATCATTTATACTCTCCTATAGCCGCGCAATACGCTATGAATTAAAGAACTCTTCTGTTTCGGTAAGCTGCCTGAGTCCTGGCCCCACAGCTACAGGTTTCGCTGATCGTGCAGGAATGCAGGCACTGGATCATCTGGCAGAAAAGTTTAATATGACTGCAGACATTGTTGCTAAGGCTGGCTTAAAGGGCATGTTTAATAAAAAAGCTGAAATCATACCGGGTTTCTTAAATCAATTGTCGGTATTTGGTGTGCGGTTTATTCCTAAAATCTTAACTGAGCGAATTGCGGCCAACCTCTACAAATTTTAAAAAAATCAAAATTAAATTTGTGCAAACAAATATTTTCATACATTTGTAATGTATACTTAATTAGTATACATTATTTAAATGACAAATAACAAATATATCCATACCGCATTTACTATGCGAATGTCCCTTTCCCAAAGGGCAATGGATTGCTGTTGCTGTTAATCTCTGATCTCAATTATTGATTAATCTAATCTCCCGCTCTGCATCACTATGCTGCAGCAGGTAATTCTCCTTATTTCTACACTTAAAATTTATTGTCATGGACAACCTATCTGTAAAATTCACTTTAGGCGATAAAATCACTGCCGAACAAACTGATTTTTTTAATAAACATGGTTTTATTCACTTCAAAAACTTTATTAAACCAGAAACAGTAGCCGCTGTAATTCAGGCTTCATTAAAAGTACAGGAAGACTGGATTAAAAACAAAAAGATAAAAGTTAATGGTATACCTATAAAATATGGTAAAGATCTGGATGGATCAGCTATTGTACAGCGCTTTGCCTTTATAAATAAACATCATTCCGTTTTTACAGAACTTGCCCGTGATCCGAGACTTGAGATACTTTTAAACCTTATTGGCCCCGGAGCACGTTTGGGAACTGAAGAAAAAGACGGCATGGTCCTCAATCATTATGTAAATGGTGAGCATAGTAAGTTTACACAAATGGGCTGGCATACTGATGGTCTCCGGGATATCTTCCATGGTCAAAAATTAAATCCTATGTTAAATATAGGTATTCATTTAAGCACCTTGAAACCAGAAAACGGAGGTTTACGAATCCTTCCCGGTACTCATAAGCAGGGTTTGTACAATATGTTATTTCGCAAAAGATATTTTCTTGATAACAATGCAGATGTAACTGAAGTGGCTATAGTACCTCAAGCAGGTGACCTCACTATACACGACGGACGCTTATGGCACCGTGTTGCACAATCGTCTATAATCGGTGAAGAAAGCCGCAGAAGAGTGATTTACTTACCTATTATTGCAGGTAAATATGAACCTAAAAATGAAAGTAGTCCCACTGCCTTTTATCATCGTTTTGCCGGTTTAGTTAAATAAACAATATGATCATTTCGTTAATTATTACCTGGCTGGTTAGATCAGGAA
>Ga0233344_1000163_pt1 | contig 12536 bp, 9 predicted proteins | sample GEONDECOMP281_FD_180697 | JGI IMG/M metagenome (GOLD analysis project Ga0233344, IMG submission 180697) | Leaf litter microbial communities from Shasta-Trinity National Forest, California, United States - GEON-DECOMP-281 | ecosystem: Environmental > Terrestrial > Plant litter > Unclassified...
ATTGGCCATGGGAATAGATAATGGAAGTTCGTAATTTTGCCAATTATGTTTCTATGCTTAGATCCTAAACTTTTGATTTATTTTAGTGTTACTTTGGGTCTTGTGGGGGTTTTGGTTTTTTTTTTTTCATTTCGTTCAAGGTTTTTCAACATCTATGAGGAATAAGAACTGCAACTCAACATTAATAATATTTTTTTTCAAAAATATGAAAATTTCTAAAATGTGAAAATTTTGAAAGTCGTAATTTTAAAAGTATAATGTTCTCATGTTTATTGAATTCCAGATAATAGACATCGGCCTCGGGAGGGTCAAATAAAATATTAGCGATTCCGTTGTCTCTTTTATAGACAAAATAAGGCACACATATTCCTAGTTCACCCATGCTAGGAATGCACGCACATTCTTAAGATCCACACATGTTCAAAATGGACACATTCCTAATTAGTGTGCATTGTTTCACATTTAAGGACGTGGAATTTCAATATATGTGGCGTATATTGTATGGGGGTTCGATGAGGGGGTGCAAAGCTATTTAAAATGGTATGGTGCATGTTCCTAGAATTTTGTACGTGTTTCTAATTCAATGACGAGCATGCGTTGTTACTGCAATGAAAAGGAGAATGGACTTTATACAACCCCCCATGAGACTCTTCCAATGTCATGGATATAGATTGGGTTGGTTTCTCTATCCATTTTGATTACTGTTTTTCTTGATTGCTTCATGTATTAGAAGTAATAGCAATGACCTCAAGGAAGACGACATATTTCTAAGGAATAAAATGGAAAAGACATAGTGAAAAGATTGTATGTGAAAAGTCACAACAACTGATAAACATACTGGCCACCCTATAGATAGTGGTAACCAAGACTAAGCGATAATTTAAACAAAATTCCAACGTAGAATATTTCATATCAACATTCAAGACTCCTTTCCTTCCATGTTTTCCTTGAGATGGTAGGCTTATCTTTCAAATTCTATTTTATTTTCGATAATGAGACACATTCCTTATGCACACCGTAAAATTCACAGCGATCATGTAGGTAGTACCTACGACAGATAGAGGGAGTCGCTGCTTCATAAGGAGTCCTCCCATGTAATTAAATTAAGACCTAAACAACAAAAGCCATAGATTATTCAACCCATGGATCAATTTATTGCAAAGAAAATATTTAAAACTTGTAATACAAAGCAAAAGGGTAGGCACACCCCTCTCTGTGCTACAAATGAAATCAGCCATAATTCTTTTAAATGAAAATAGAGGACCAAGAATGACCTTCTCTACGTTGCAAGAATCATTTAGAGAATTAAAATAAACATGCAGAGAAGGACTGTCTCTATTGAAACTCAGAATCTATAAAGAAAGCATAGAACGCTCATTTCTCTGTTTCAAACGACTTCATTGAGAATATCTGAATAAAAAAGGCAGAGAACTCGTATCTGCTCCAGACGGAATCATGTAAGAATCAAAACGTTTTTTATGGGAGCACTCATTTCTCTTCTTGAAACCTACTCATAAAAGAAAATTATAAGCAAGAGAAAAATGGCAGAGATCGCCGATATCTTTTCTCAAAATGATATCATTTACAAAACTATAAAGAAATCAAAGGCATATGAGGCCCTACAACAATAAGAGTAAAACAAATGAAGAAAATGCATGGGCCGGGTTTTATGGAGACACCCTACGATTTCACAACAAAACAAAGCAATGCGGACCACAAGAACATACATACCTTCTCTTGGTATGGAAGCACCCTTCCACTTACTCCCATCCCCATCAAGGGAGATGCCCCCCCTGAAAAAAGGTCTCATCCCTACTTAAAGAGAAACCCCGCGAGGAAAAATGGAAGACAATATCCCCACTCCACGACTGCAAACATACTGTTCACGAAGGAAACGAAAACAAGATCCTCGTAACAAGGATCGCATCCCTATAATGTTCAAGGAGACGGGGACAAAGTCGTTAAAAGAATTAGAAGGCCTCCTAAATCATGTCTCGTGGTTTTCTTTTACCATACGAGGCTCGACTCTCCCTAAGCAGCCTTTCGCCCTCATACGCCAACTCTTGATGAAACAATTTGGTTTGAGAAGATAATCAATTATTTTATATGTGCCCTTTTAACCATAAGTGGATTCAAATTATTTATCTAAAGAATTTATCAATAATTCATATAGTTTGACATATATTATATGTTCAGATCTCTTTTACATACATAAAGAAACAAAAGTATTTTTGACATCTTTTCATATTTATATATAGATATAGTCATTGATATATATTATGCTAAAGGATAGCCATAGGAGTTCACTATTTTCTTGCGGAAAATAACCACCCTTACTTACGGTTGACCACATCTTAGGACGGCAACCAATAATTTTAGTCCATCGACCGAACCTTTTACTTCTCATCAAGTGTCACAGGCGCCATGATGTAACTTCTCATAAATTTCATGGATTTTCTAGCCATTTTTTCTTTGCCCGGGTGGATTCATTTGTCGTTTCATTTAATTGCGTAACCGTCTTCAGTTCCCCAAGTCTACTCTTTTCAAAATTACAACTTAGGAAATAGGTAAGTAATACTTACACAGTCTTCTGGAAAGTCCTTGGCCCTGAGATCTTTGGCAAGAAAAACTTACATTTTTAATTTAGTTACATGAATCTAGTAGCAAGGACGAATGTCATAGATACCTATTGCAAAGGCTCGGTGTTCCATGGCTTCCACAAGTGTATAATAGAAAACAAACATTTGTGGAGGCCTCTTGTTCACCAAACTCCTAGTGAGTATAAACAATGAAGTGCAAAAGTACCAAATCTTTAAAAATGTTTAGATTAGTTACGATTTATTGCAAACGTTTGGTGTTTTATGGCTTTTAGAATTGTATAAACGAATCTTTTAAAAATTAGTCAATATAATAATAATAATATATTTTTAAGGTCACCGAGACACCAATTTGGTGTCGGAGAACCCCTTGTTTGTGGGACAAGGGTCCCCCTCTACGCATGAATTTAATTACTGAAGCATACATAGGTTTACATGCCCTGCGGAGTAGTCTATTTATGCTACATTTTGGACATTATGGTGGGTTTTGTTGAGAATCCGATAACTGTTTTTGGGAAAATCCAAATTTGGAAGTGCTCAAACTTTGTTTTTGAATTCATTAATAGATTAAGCACTCTCGACCACCGTGATCGCACCCAAATTGTGCAATTTTATTTGTTAGTATATGTGAATATAATTTTTTTTTCCTCAGATTTCCAACCGGGATCGAACAAAATAAGGCTAAAAATATACTCGGAAGAAAAGGTTAAAAGGTAGAATATTTAGACTTCACCTATACCCCTACCCTTCTTCGAACACATGTTCTTAACCCTTAGGTACACTCATATATTTTAGATATAATACTAATAAAATAACTTGTGTTTTTTTATTTCTATTTAATTTCTCAAATCAAGCTATATAATAAAATTATTTTGAAATATACTTGAAATAATCGAAATAAATTTGTTTCATTATATGTTATTGAATGGTTAATGAAGATTAAGTCTATGTTTTAAAATTAAAATATTTAATGCAAATTTTAAATGAAGTGTACAATTAAAAGAAGTATAGAAATTAATTAATTAATTTATCGTAAATGTTTCCTTTATCGTTTTGGAAAAGGTTTTAATTATGAAGAATTATTTCAAAGTAATATTTGTCATTAATTATTACTGTGTACGTGGATGTATAATTAAATTAGCTTGAATTAAGTTGTATAATGTAATTATACAACAAAGAGAAATCAAAACGAATATGTACATGGATTAATTAATGTTGATTAATTTAAATTAATAATATTAACTTAATTAATAGTGATGATGAAGATGATTAACGCCCACTGAGACCAACTTCGCTCTATCGGACCTTAAGAAGGACAATACTCGATTTAGTTTAAAATCTTGTTCCTGTGCTCAAAAAGCTTGCCAAGGAGCTTTCCAAGCTCACTATAGTTTTGGAAAGTTAGGAGGTTATAAAGGTTTGTATTGTAGAAAATACTATGAAACCGAGATTTAATGTGGGTGTAAGCAACAACCTCTAAGAGAAAGTGTTTTTCATCCTCAACGCTCATAGACTCACACAGATGGCGAACCCTTTCCTCCCATGGAGTTTCAGGAATAGACCAACACCCTCTTTCGCTATGGAGTTCATGAGAGTTCGTTCTAATATTGGCTATATTAATTTTCTTCGGTGAGATAGTTACTACCGAGAGATACTTTCGATATTTCAAGGTAGGATTAATGACCTCCTTTTAGTATCCTAACTTTCTCTTAACCGCTAAATTTTCCTCGCGCCATAATTTCTCTTTAAACTTAGAAGTATTAATAGTTTTGACATTATCAATGTTCTGCAAAATGTCGTTTTCATCAATGCCCCAATGGTTTAACCAAGCCATGTGGTATATTTACACCAACACCGCTTGAGGAGTAGTTTGTCTTGAGTTGAGTTTAAACAAATTTTAGGAATTCTCTCGTTTCCCATGTTATTTATCTTATGCTTGTACATCAGGTACCTAGTCATAGCCATGATGTCGACGAGGGAAAGACGCACTTATATGAGGAGAATAGGATAAGGTGTATTGGTTTTAATTTTTAGGTTATAAGTGATAAACCTGTTATGGATTTGCTCAATATTCCTCTAAGACTCTCTAGAAATGTTCCACCCCAATTCTTCCCAACCATACCAGATAACGAGGATGACAAGAGTTTCAAAGAGGAAATTCTTTTTATCCCACATGACCAGATTTACTGATTTACAGTTATTTTCAAGACCAAAATAAGCTTTCCACCCTCCATTAATCATGTTCTCAACGCTACAGTTGGAATTGAGGTTGTGACAAGTATAAATTCCGAGATAGTTGTAAGAATTCATTTCCTCTAGATTTCTATTATCATAAATAAAATTTGCATAGGTTTATTTCTTAGATTGTATAATCATTATTTTTTTCTTGTCAATGTTAACAGTCATACCCATGTTACGGAAAAAATCTTTAAGAGTTCTTAATTTCTCATCGAGACAAGAAGGAAACCTTGCCATAGTAACAATACCATCAACATAAAGTAGGAGGAACATAAGTATCCCAGCTAAGATTTTACCGACGCAACCCACTTCTTCAAAACACTTCTCTAGTACAATAAAGATAATAGTTTTTCATTAATAATGTAAATGGATTAATAATAATGTAATAACGTGAATGCAGAGGTATTATTTACCATTAATTAAATTAATAGTAAATTGAAAGTAATACTTACCATTAATCGTATTAATATAATAATACTAATAATTAATTAAGTTTCATAAGATTTGTAAATAATAATCAAATAATTATACTATGGTAAATCAAATCAACCATGGCCAAATATGCCCGGCTAAAGTTAAAGATGCTTGGTAGGTGCTTTACCCATAAACAACCATTATCAACCATCGTCAACCAAATTCAGCCATGGTCAACCATAATCAACAGCGGACAACAAAGTTCAACCAATTAGGGTCAACCATGGTCCACCATGATCAAGATTTACCATGGTCAATGACGATATGTCATCAACCATTGTTAGACATCGTCTACCATGGTTAACCAAAGTCGACCGTATTTAATTGTGGTTCCAACGTAGTGGGCCATAGACAACCACGATGTATTAACGTCAACCATAGAGAACAATGATGCACTTAAGTGAACAATTCCTAAACAATGGTCAACCATTGTTTTATGTAGTTAAACTTAGTTTAAGTTTGTCAAGTCTTGGACAATGGTCCGTCGTGGTTCAAATTCAACCTTCGTGATTAAAGCCAACCATGCCCATACACTGGTCAACCATAGGTTGGGCATGGTTAACCAAAGTTAAGCATAGTATACCTAAATCTACCATAGCCAACAATGGGATGTGGTAAACCATGTATCAACGTAGTTAACCATGGTTAACTAAAGTCAACCATAGCAAACCATGATGCAGCCATAGTCAACCAACGTCAACCACTGAGCAACCATAGTCGACAATGGTTAAGTAAAGTCGACCTTAGTAAATCGTACCGAAGCATGGTCTTAAAACATCAATCACTCCCATAGTGAAGCATTCTACACTAAAGTCAACCATTCCCAACGTTAAACTCACTCAGCCATGGCAAGAGAAATTCAAGGATGATTAACCAATGTAAACAAAGTCGACCATGGCCAACGGTGTGATGTGGCCAACCATTGTTAAACTTAGTCGACCACGGTTAACTAAAATACAACCATGATACAATCATACATAACCGAATTCATCGATGGTCGACCATGATACAACCATAATCCACGACCATGCACCAAAGTGAACCAAAGCTAAGCATGATGCGCTAAAGCCAACAATAGTTTAATATGATTAAACATGGTTTAAATTCAACCATGCAGAAAGAATGGTAAATCGTGGTTTAAAATCAACCATTGTCTACCACGATGAAACCGTAGTCTACCACGATGCACTAAACTCAGCTATACCTAAGCAATGGCCAGCCATGGTTTAATATAGTTGAGCTTAGTTTAAAGTCAACAATTCCTAAACGATGCTCAACCATGGTGCGTAGTCAAACTTGGTTTAAAGTAAACTATGGATTGAAGTCAACCATGGAGATACAATGTTAATCAATAGTTTGAGCATGGTTAACCACGGTGGACGTAAGTCAACCACTGTTAACCATAGTCAACCATCCTTAGCTAAAATCGATCATAGTAAACTGTAGTGAACCATGATGTAGAAAATTCAACCACTCCATTAGTTAATCATGCTGCATGAAACTCGACCATTAATGAACTCAAACATAATCAAACATGGTTAGAAAAATTCAACCATGGCTATCCAAAGTTAACCATGATTAACCAATGTCAACAAAGTCAACCATGGTTTAAGAAAAGTCAACAATGGTTTAGCATAGTCATCCATAGTTTACTAAATTCAGCCATGGTTGACCATGACGCAACCTTAATCTTCCACGATATCGTAAAGTCAAACGTAGTTGACCATGGTCAAGCATGACGCACTAAAGTCAACCGCACCCTAAAAATAGTCAATCATGGTTTAGTATGGTGAAGCATAGTTTAAAGTCAACCATGCAAAAACAACGTCCAATCATAATTTAAATAAAACCACATTCTACCATGATGCAAGCATATTCAACTATAGTTAACCACGCTTCCCTAAAGCCAACCATGTGAAAACATTTATGAACCATGGTTTAATATGGTCAAAATTAGTCAATCATCGTATCAAACCCTTTATCGGCCATGGTTGGAAATGGTCTAAGCATGGCCAAACACTGTAATCCAAATTTTAACAACGGTCAGAAATGGTTCTCCTCGTTGTGTCAACCATGGTCAACGATGGTCTCACATGGTCTTTCGTAACTAATGAAAGTTGACCATGTTTCTTTGAATTCAAGAATGGTAAAATAACACCAACTATAGTCAAGCGTGGTGAACCAAAGCTAACCATGGCCAACAATGAGATGCCAAGAACCATGGCTAAACATAGCCAACCATAGTTAACCAAATTCAAACATAGTCAACCATAGGTAACCACGATGAACTAAAATCAACCATATCTAACCATGATGAACTAAATACACCCATGCCAAAACAATGGTCAATCACGGCTTAATATGGTTAAACTTCTTTTAAATTCACCATACCTATGGAATGGTTAACAATATTTTAGAGCCAACCTTTGTTCAATTCCAACCATGTTTCACACGGAAAAAACATTATTCAACCAATACTCACAAGTCAACCACAATCAACGAGCAGTAAAAACTCAACGAACAATCTATCCTCAACGCACAGTCAATAGTAAGCAATACTGAACCAATGATAATCCTCGGCAAACCATTGTTAAACAAAAGTGAACCATTGCGAGGAAAAAGTGAACCATGGTAAACAAAAAGTCAACCGTGTAAGACACAGTAAAAACCATATTGAACCAATAATCAACCACGGTAAAACCACTATTTATAAATAGCCAACCATGCTCAAACATGGTCATACATAGTAAATCATGGTTGACATAGTAAAAGCATGTCCCTCGATTGTCAACGAACAGTTAAAAGCCAACCAATATCCAAAAGTAAAGCAAAGTCAAAATCCAACAGATAGTGGACCGATATATTCTTAGTAAACGCCAAAGTCAACCATGGTTGACAATGTTAGCCAATAGTCAACTATATTAAGCCATGGTTGGCATAATTATCCAACAGTCAACCATAGCTTCCATATTCAACTAATGATCAACAGTGAACCATAGAGAAATGTCATCCAAAAGTCATTTGCACTTTAGTCGACCAATTGATATGTTTATAATTCGAAATTATTATATAAATATTTATAACTATTATTAATTTATAAATTTACAATTATGGATATTAGTATGTGATATCAATAGTCAGCCATGTTTCACATAGCAAAAACATTAGTCAACTAATAATCGCAAGTCAACCAACATTCACAAGTCAACCGCAATCAACCAATAATCAAAAGGAAACCATCATTCAACCAAGATTCAACCCACATTCAATAGCCAACCATACGTGGCCAATATTTAATACTACCGTAATTTTGTGGAAAACTATGGCAATATTTCTGCTATTTTTCAGCACTTCTAAAAAAATGCTCTCTAGTAGATTGAGGTAGCAAAGGATCTCTTCTCCATACTAAAGGATCCCATGTGTAATACGCATGTGCTACCCATGCTATGTTTCACCAAGGCATTCATATTAGAAGGCTATGCCTCGTGGGTTCATGACATGGCAGTAGTATTATCAAAAGAAGAACACCCATTGGCCTTCACTAGTAGGTGTATATCTGGTCAAAACTTGAGAAAATTCTCATATGAGGAAGAACTAATGGATATCCTTCAAGTAATTGAGACATGGCAATCATATTTGATTGCACCACATTTCTATATCAAGATGAACCATCGTAGTCTCAAGTATTTCCTCAAATAATGGTTGTCCTCGCATGAGAAACATAAATGGGCCACAAATATGTTGGGTTATAATTATGGAATCATATATGAAAAGGGTCACAACAATGTGATTCCATTTGATGCTTTGTCTAAGAAATTCCAATAGGAGGGTTCACTTTTTGCATTATACCTACCAATCGTAGGATTGCTCGACGAACCGCGACAAGGGTGGTAGGCCCATGGCACAGTTAAGCATCTCATCACCGTTATTCAAGGAGTCACTAACCCTCTTCGAAGGCATGCATGGAACAAAAATATTTTGAAGAATAAGGAGCACATCTAAATCTCACCTCTGATTTGGTATTGAAACAAAGAATCATAGATTAATTACATGCAACAACCATAGCAGTTCACTTTGGATTTCATAAAATTTGTGAAATAATTAAATTAGTTTCCATTTGGGAAGGCATGGAAAAGGGTATCCACAACTTCATTCTATCCCGTGACAGTCGTGGACGGCGTAAGGCAGAAACCGTGTGGCTGCTAGGTGCTTTGCATCCACTTCTTATTCCTAACCATATCTGGATGGACATCTCTATGGATCTCATTGTGGCTATCCCTAAGGAACGCAATAAAATAGTCATTATGGTGTTGGTATATTGTCTGAAGAAGCAATCCCACTTGTATGCTTTACCACTAAATTTTACATCCTCGCCGATGGCATAAAACATTTCGATCAAATTTTCAAGCTCCCCAACATGCCCACTCCCGTCGTCTCTAACAGTGAGCCACCTTTTGCCAACGTGTTTTTGAAGGGGTCGTTTAAAGACTCGGGCAGTCAGTTGAATATCAACACATCATATATCTCCCAAATAGCTAGTATGATAAAAGTAGTCAATGAGTGCATGAAAAACCACTTGCGCTACTTTGTGTCGGACATGCGAAACTAATGGGACAAATGAATCCCTATGGATAAATGGTAGTTTAATACAACTCATAATGGTACCGCCATAAAAAAAAGTGTACGGTAAAAATCCCTTATCGTTGATTTCCAATCCATCTAGTACCTCCGAGGTTCAGGAATTATGCACCACACTCCACACTAAAGATGGCATTTCTGCATGCTTACAAAGAATCTGATTATGGACCAGAATAGAATAAAGCAACAAGAATATAAACATATCTCCAAGCGCTCGTTTGAAGCTGGGGATCAAGTGTTTCCTCAACTCCAATCCTAGAAAAAGAGATCAACTAGGTCGCATCACGATCCCACTCAAAGATATGTTGACCCTAAAAAATCCTCCACCGCACTGAACACGCGGACCACAATCTATCCCTTCTAGACCACTCTAAGATTCACCCCATCTTCCATGTCTCTTGCCTCAAAAGAGTAGTGGGTGTAATTGTATAATACATGCCACTTTACGAAAACTCGACAACAGAGGATCCATTTGGATCTCGCTAGCTGCAGTACTAGCTTCTAGAAGACGACATTTTTCTACGCCCACAATGAAAGAAGTTTTGATCTTATGGAGATACAATCTGCAAGAAGATGCCACTTGCAGACCGTCCCACATTTTAGAGCGATTTCCACACCTTCGGCATTGAGGACAATGATTCTTTTGAAGGGGGAGGGAATGTTAAATTCATGCCCTAGCCCTCCATACTCTAAGAGTTTGTCACACACTGTACAAGGCCATATCTATGAAATATGGCTGATTAAGTTAGTGTTCATCAATCAATGTAAAAATGGTCTCTCTATTAATTAAGGCCTACTAGGAAGTTGCATTTTTGCCATGTGAAGTAGTTAGGGGTTTAGATAGATGAAGCTATTTAAAGAGCTTCAACACTGTAAAGATTTTTGTTGAGAATTATTGTAATGAAGATCTGCTCCACTTAATGGTCTCCCTGCCACAAGAGGCCTACGAACATTGTTTTCCATAATACCGACGCTCTTTTCCTACCATATTATGTTATTAGTGTCTCATACGTATAGCTCTCTTCTACATTTAATAGTTTATTCCATCCTAATTTTGCTATAATCTGTTGATTTTCGAGTTTCAGAGGTAAATAACACCCCATTGGTCCACTTTGGGAGTAAGGAAGACAAATGCATGCCTTTAAAGCAAATAATTTATACCGAAGGAAACCATTTCGAATCTTTGCCTACTTACTATTTAGAACCAACTTTAATTGTATTCCTACCTTCAAATTTGATTGAATTTTCAATACACCAAAATTCTTGCAGCGGAATCATAGAGCATTGCCATGCCAATGATATATGCCCAAAATAATATAAAATAAATTATTTTGGAAAAAAAATTTAAATTTTTTTTTAGTAATTTGGAAAAACTCAAATAGACCCAATGTTTTCAAAACATTTCCATCAATTATTTTAATGTTCTCTTAGAGTATTGCGTGGTATAACAATTCAATATTTGTTATATATGCCATCTTTATTTGAGCATTAGGGTGACAATGGTAATTCTCAATGGAGTGGGGGGAGACCAAGAGTTTTGCATTATAAAAAGTTGAGCATTATGTTTAAAACAAAACAAAAACAAAAAAGATAAATTTGAAATACTAATAAACTAGACGTGACTTTAATATAGGGAGTATATCAAAAATTTAAATCAAGTAAATATTTACTTGAGGATAGGCTGGGTTCACATTGTCTTAAATTTAATTTAATAGAAGAATCACAAATATAGAAAATTAAACTTGAGCATAATTTAAATCCTATTTAAAGTTTAATTCAAATAGAGAAATCCCAAATATAAGAAATTAAACTTGGGTGTAATTCAAAACCTGTTTAGATAATACGAAAATACATTTCCATGTTTTAGTACTTATGACAAATAGTATTAAGGGTTTTCATTATGTTTGACTATGACATAACCATGTTAGATCATGAATTCTTGTGATTTAGTATGTTTAACCATGATTTAGTGGTTTACCATGAATTAATTTATTGTCACATTGTATAAAATATCTATTCACTTAATTAAGAAAATAATAATAAAATGTTTAACAACCAATTTAACGAAATGGCCATCATTGCGTTCCCATAGGGTATAAAATACTTGTACTTATCCACTCCATTAAGAAAATAATAATAAAATGCCTAATAGGCAATATAATATTTAATGGCCATCGTTGTGGGCTAATACTTCTAACAACTTCCAAACTTATACATAACCCTGTTTGTCGGCTAATACTTCAAGCATTCATGTAATTACACCTTGCAACCTTATAAAATAACACCCAACTTCCAAACTTATACATGACACAGTTTGTCCGCTAATACTTCAAACATTGACGTACTTACACCTTGCAACGTTATAAAATAACACCCAACTTCCAAACCTATACAAAACACAGTTACACCTTGCAACGTTATAAAATAACACCCAACTTCCAAACTTATACATAACACAGTTTCAGTACGTTATAAAATAACACCCAACTTCCAAACTTATACATAACACAGTTTCAGTCAACTTCATTGAAGCTGAGGTGAAACTCAACGTGTAAGTGCCCTCCATTTTGTGTAGCTTGACAGGGAGGT
>Ga0233344_1000164_pt1 | contig 12479 bp, 16 predicted proteins | sample GEONDECOMP281_FD_180697 | JGI IMG/M metagenome (GOLD analysis project Ga0233344, IMG submission 180697) | Leaf litter microbial communities from Shasta-Trinity National Forest, California, United States - GEON-DECOMP-281 | ecosystem: Environmental > Terrestrial > Plant litter > Unclassified...
ACGAAAAGATATTAGAGATACTTAATTCTCAGGGTTTAGGCCTTTCCCTTAAAGCGTACTCCGTAATGCTTTGGCGAATTCGCAAAAAACTTAAAGATGCAGTTCCGTTGCAACCTAAAATTGCTCCGACAAATTTAAACAATTTGAAACCGGCAGGACAGACAGGAAAAAAACCAGCTGGAAAAGGTAATCCGGCCAGCACACCAGGCGAACCAGATAGGTTTAACTGGGACGTAAGTGAGAAAAAACCCATTGAATGGTAGTAAAATTAAATAGGAGTATTACAAATGGATGCAATTCATTTCATTTTGCAAGGCAAAGGCGGAGTTGGCAAATCTTTAACGGCCGCTTTATTGGCGCAATATCTGAAATCCCAAGAAACTGATCCAACGCGCGTATATTGTGCAGATACCGATCCGGTGAACGACACTTTCGCCAGGTACGATGCTTTCGGCGCCCAACGCTTCAAAATTCTGAATAACGATAAAAATATCGATCCTCGGGCCTTCGATGCGCTGGTTGAAACCCTTTTGGAACATGAGGGATCGGCTGTAATCGACAACGGCGCAGCAACCTTTGTGCCACTCTCGGCCTACCTGGTCGAGAACAACGTAATTGAATTGCTTCAAGAAGCAGGCAAGACTGTTTATATCCATACCCTTCTGACTGGGGGGCAAGCCATGGACGACACCATGCAGGGTCTTCATTCTTTGTTGGAATCCCAGAAAGCACAAATCATTGTCTGGGAAAACGAATTTTTCGGCGTAGTGGCAAAAGAAGGCAAGGCATTCATCGACTCCAAGTTTTACGACAAGAACAAAAAACGCATCGATGGCATTATCCGCATTCACAAGCGCAATGCAGACACCTTCGGTAAGGATTTGGAATTACTCGTTTCGAATCGGATGACTTTCGATGAAGCGATGGTGTCGGATTCATTTACGACAATGCCACGTCAACGCCTTCGCATGATTCAAAAATCTATTTACGAGCAACTCGCTCACGTTGGTTTGTAAAGGCGCCGCTATGAATGAGCAAGTCGTCGGCGAAATGAAAAGCCTGGCCGATGAAATATTTTCGATAACCGGGCAAAAGGTCGAAACAACCGACCCTATCGTAGTGGCTTCGCTTGTTCAATCCCGTCTGATACGACAAGCCGGCTTGGATGCCAAACAAAACATTCAAGCCGCAGTCGCTGCATCATTGGGCGAGATTTCTACGGCTATCCAAGGTGAACGGTCCGGCGCCGAATTGATGCGGGTCGCGGCGTTAGACCTGGCTGAACGAGCCCAACTGCTGTCCGCATCCACCGTTAAGCTTTCCATGCTTCTTGCAGCTTGCCTAGTGGCAGGCATTCTTATCGGCGCTGGTGCCGCTATCACTTTCATGCGCTAAATTCGATGAGTGACTGGGCGCCCTGCCCTGTCACTCACAGCGGGACGGCGCCCGCATGCCCAAACAGGCGCAAGACGCCCTTCCCTCTCGATTCTGCGCGAGCGGGCCGGTCCTCCGGCTCTGCCAAAACCATCCGTGTCTACAGCAAATCCTTGGTGACAATGTTGCGTAAAACGTTCTTTTTTAGTCAGAGGGCAGAAAATTATGTCCGGGAGCTAATTTTTCTCTTCCTTTTTTGTCCTGGGACTAATACAATGGTTGTCAATAGTCGGTTTGGAGAAGCTCATGCTTGCCTTCGAGGTAAATTTGCAAAAACAACTTTTTGGTCCAACAGTCAACTTTTTAGATGACGATGGCTTTTTGTCGCGCGAAGCAATCAGTGAGTTCAAGCAAATCGGCAAGGTGCTGAAGGCCAAAGGCACTAGCCTGGAAGTCATCACTGAAATTTCCGAAGGTACTTGGAATAATTGGTTGTATCGTCGACGCCCGCCTTCTGGCGCAGCTTTGGCTTTCTTGAAAGTCTTTATGGCCCACCCAGAGATGGTGTTGGAGACTCTGCAAGTATTGGAAAAGAACAATGTTAGTAATTTAGCTCAATAGCAAAAAAGCCGCGATGGCGATCGCGGCTTTTTTTAGTTTCGATCTGTGTTCTGGACAGTTCACGGGATCTGGTGAGGCGGTTGAGTAGACTTCAGAATCTATTCTATTCCGTCACGCCTATATTAGCAAGCGCTTTACTCAGCGATAGGGGTTGATAATGAATTTTTTAGTTTCTTTCTTGCTACAGGGGGCCGCGTATGTCTAACCGGCTTCTGAGTATCACCCGCAGTTCGATTCCTTACATAAAGGAACTCAATCGAATCACCGGTAGCATGGCGGCATCAATCCTGATGCAACAGTTAGATTACTGGTTCCATCGTTATCCTGATGGTTTTTACAAGTTTTTAGAACCTTCACCCAATCACGTCTGCTACAAGGCCTCAGACAGCTGGACTGAGGAAATTGGGATCAGCAAAGGTGAATTTCGCACAGCTTTCGATTCCATCGGATACCGGCATGCCACCAAAGCCGCGTTCCTCGCAGCTCAGGACAAATTTCTGGGGCGCATGTATGCGTCCTATATCGACAAGAAAACCAACCTGACGCACTACGTCCGCAATCACGCGCTGGTCGACCAGCGCCTGGACGATCTCATCGCCTCGAAAGCGCCAACATCTGATTTGCTAGCGCACTCCTTCCACCCAGAATTCGAGGCCCGTGCCCCACAGATAAACAGTCGCAATCTCACGCATTCGGAACCACGATCTGTACAGATCAGCAATCGTGATGTGACACATCACGAAACGCAATCTGCGCAGATCGATAATCGCAACCTGACACATCACGTATCGCAATCTGCGCAGATCAATAAACCGAATCTGACAGATGCTAATTCACAATCTGCGCATGACGTGAATCGTGATGTGTCAGATCGTACTTCCGGATCTCAGGGGATTCGCTTTCCCGCCCTCAGAGGGGCTCGATCAGAACCTGTAGGAATCGGATTTCCACACCTCCCTACTACAGACAATACAAAAGAAAATACAAAACAACTACTACAAACAGCTCCACCAACAACGGAGCAAGCTTTGCAGAGAAGTAGTAGTAGTAGTGTTTTGAACAATATTCCAAGTCAAACACTTCACTACCCTAACATTACGGGCAGAGAACTAAAGAGCATTGAAGCATTGCTCGTTACTTGCGATCTGGCGATGCAGCAAGATGTATTGGATGAAATTGAGGGAATTCGCTTAGCTGGAAAAATTGTCCGTGGCCCGGTCCCGCTAGCTCGGACGTTAATCGCCAAAGTTGCGTCAAATGAGTTTTCGCTAAGCGCTGGGATCGCTGTGCAAGCACAACGCGAGCAACGGATGCGGACCCAGTCAGCTGTGCGCCAAGCAACCGCTGAGAGGTCCGAACCGGTACCTATAACGCAGAAACAGATCGATTCGTTGCCAACGCACATGCGTGCCCGTGCTGAACAAGCATTGAGAGAAACAGAGCTTAGGGAATCAAAAACACGAGATGAGCGAACCACGTAGGTTTTAATTTAATAATAAATATGCGCTGATTTCGCTGTACAGCGTTGGTATCAACGCTTATAATAGAACTTACTCGCACTGATAATCCCTCTCGAAAGGTATTTTGATGACTAAGGCCACACTCAAGCAGCAGGAACTGTCCCTCGACTACAACGTTGTCCTTTTCCAGGGTAACGTCAAAGATGCCATGAAACAAGCGGGCGCGCTATCGAATAACGTCTGGCAGGTTCCACTGGGCGAATTCACGATGTTGGAAAATTTCAACACCCGGATCAAAAATGAAGGCTACTTTGCGCGTGTTCGGGCAATCGCAAATTCGATGAAAGTCGAAGGCTTCAAAAAAGATCATCCGTTGTCCGGTTTTATCCGTCGGGTCGATGGCGTTGACACAATTGCTGGCTACGCTGGGTACACGCGAATGGACGCCGTAGCACTGGCGAATTCCGAGCTGGACGAAGCATCGCAAATTGTACGTGTTCCTTTTGTCATCGCCGATAAAGGCAAGTCCCTCGAAGATCTGACTGTCGATTTGGTTACCGGCAACCTGGGTGCGCCGCTACAACCTTTCGAAGTAGCGGTAGTTTGTAAGCGGCTGTTCAATGGAGGTCTGACCGTTACTGAGATTGCTCAGAGATTGCATATGGAAGAGCAACGTATCAACGACCTTTTGCTGCTGATCTCTTCATCACTGTACATTCGCAACCTTGTTCAGACAGACAAAATTGCGGCGACTGAAATGATCGCTCTGCTCCACAAACATGAAGAGAAAGCAGAGGATGTAGTGCGCCAGAGTGAGGAGCGCGCACACGCAGCCGGTAAAACAAGAATAACGGCTAAATTTCGTCCAGGGGCAATTTATAAAAAGGCTGTGCAAAAATCGGCTCCGGTGTTGGTGTCAGCGTTGAAAGAAATTCAATTGGACCCTGCTTTTTCATCGATCTCAGCCCCAATCCGCGCAAAGTTAGCGGATCTGATGAAGGTAATCGAAGCTGCCGAGGCAAGCGAGAAAGAACATAGTAGCAATGCCGACTTGTCCGCTAACGCTGAACTGCCACTTAAATAGGAATACAAACGATGCGCAGAGTTATTTCCGCCAGTTTTTGTTTCGCGGTTTCATGTTGTAGTGCCGCTACTACAGTCGACCTGATGTGTGATTCGCAGCATCCATATTTAAATGTTGCTTACAGCACCGGTACTGACACTGGTACTCCAGGCCTCTTCTGGCTTGGTGTGGTGTCGCCAGACCAGACCAGCGGTACAGCCTTGACATCGACAGGGTGGCAAAGTTATCAGGGTGGACTCTACCCGTTTCAGTCACGATATGATAACGGCCTACCCGCCACGATCAAGTTATCCATCCCCTTTCCAACAGACTCGAATACAACATCGACGATGGCTTTCGTCGGTTACCAGGTGTATGTGGGCCATGGCGTGTACACCACGGCGGCAGCACAACTCGTTGCGGAGCGTCGTAGCGCGCTCGATTTTGTTAAGCCGCAGGAGGTCGCTGCCGGCTCTTGGAGCCCGGAATACGATACTGATGATCGTTACAAGTGGTCGCTAATACAACAGAATATGGTTGAGAGCAAGAAGTATGGCGCTGTATATACTATCCCGGTATTTGATTGCGCACAGTAACTGGTATCGCTGTCAGAATTTGCGATCCCATTTTTACAACAATAAAACAACTTAAAACTAACAATAGCTGCCCAAAAACTAACACAGAACTAACATATAGTTAACATAATACCTCGGAGTGTCAATTTTTCGCGACTTTTGCAGCAAAAGCTTCACTTCGTATTCCTTGTAGGATTCAAGCGCACCCTTCACTCGGTTAGACACATTATGGAAAACGACAAAGATAAGAAAAACTACGACAAGACCCGCACCGCACGCGGTCAGAAGTTCACAGAGGGAATTAAAAATGCCGGCGGTGCCACCTTCAGTGTGCGTCTACTTACGGCCGAGGAGACAACGCAAGTCGATGAATTAATCTCAGCGGGCGAAGGCCTAAATCGAAATGATTTGATCCGCAAACTCATTGCACGCCGGTACGCAGAAATTAAAAATAAATAGCAGTTGCAGAGCGTTGGTATCAACGGTATAATTTGATGTGGATCGAAATTGTGACCACAAAGCAAAAACCCCACTTGCTTACGACAAGTAGGGCTTTCTATCAAAATTTATCATCAAGGACAATTATGAATGCCCAAGATTCTATCGGAATTCGTATCACCAAGCGCGATTTTTTTAACCTTCCAGAAGACATGCGCAAGATGGACCAGATCCCAATGGTTCTCACAATGGTTAATGGAGTCGAAGATTTTGTTGCTGCAATAATTATCGATTAAGTGAAACTAGGTGCCCTTCGCGCCAGTGTGTGAAGGGTACGATCGCTCTTTGTACGCAATCGCCTGTATTTTGGCACTTTCCTCCCCCCTTCATTCAGCCTAATACCAAGAGCTCCAACAGTCCCGTCAACGTTGGTTGAGCACTTACTGGATTGGTCAGAATCTTTTGCTGCAAAAGGTTTCCTGCGATGCTCTCCGGTTGATGCTGGCGCGAAGTTATTTTTTAATGTAAAATAAAATACTCCAAGGCAAGTAGCTTTTTTACATTATTCGAGGGTTCTTATGACTGCCAAAACTGACAAAAAAAACACGCCTAACGAGTCCGTCCACGCCCCGCAAATTACGCGGTTCATTATTGTGCATGGAGACAAAGGCGGCGTTGGTAAATCGTTCGTGGCTCAAGCAATAGCCAACGACCTGTCAGCAAACTCAAACAGCGTCGCGGTAATCGATGCCGATACCCAAAATCCCGACGTGTCGCGGATGTTCCAAAATTCTATGCCATGTGCACTGGCGAATATTCGAAACGAAAACGGCTGGATGGATGTGATGGATTTCGTGGCCAAACACCCAGGTTATACGTTCGTAATGAACACTCCAGCAGGTATCGGTGAGTACATGAAACATGAACTGATCCAGTTCTATAATTTCCTTAAGGCACAGGAAATGCCTGTCGAGATGGAGCTTTGGTGGGTCATGAATGCTAACCACGACTCCGTGAATTTGTTCAGTAAGGCACATGAACTGTATGGACCTCATTTTTCTAAAGTCCGGGTCGTCTGCAATTTGCATTTTACCAATGGCGAACGCGATGGATTTCTCCTTTGGAATGAAAGTCCACTACGGATCAAAATTGAAAAGACACATGGTCCGACAATTTATTTTCCAGGTCTACATATCCGCGTTGTGTCGAAAATCATCGATCCATCGAAGGTCATGCCTTTCTCGCACGCCGTAGACGCTTCTGCGGGTGAAGAGGTCGACCTGGCACCAGCCGAACGTTGGAAGCTTCAGGCTTGGTTACAAACCATCAATGACCTCTTCAAGCCCGCATTCGTACAACACGCAGCCGTTGCTCCTTGAGCTCGCAACAGCGCGAGAACGATCCTATGAAGACAGTATGGATGATTTCGGGCAATAAGGGAGGAGTGGGGAAGTCGTTGTTTTGCCTAGCACTCGCATCTGCCTTCGATCAATTGGGTCAGGATTACGCTGTATTGGATGGGGACGGCCGTACGGGTGACGTACATGCGGCCTTCCTGAGGAAGCGTCCGGCGCGTTGGGGAGACTTCCGCGAGTTGCGGCCCGAGTCGCACAACTGCTCCCGAGATTCTGAATACGAATCCATGCTGTACGATTTAATTGCCGCAAACCAGCATGTGATTGTCAATACTCCGGACGGCGCTGACAGCATTCTGATGAAATGGTTTGATGTAACGCTGCGGCACACCGAAACGAACAATCATCAATTCAAATTCATGTATTTGATTTCCGACCGTCCTGACGGCCTCGGAATCTTGCCGCAATTGGCCGAACGATTTCAGTTTCTTTATCCTGTTAGAAATTTACACTTTGGCGCGCCCGAGCTCTTTAGCGCGTTTGACACCCATTATTCAAGCGGCTTCCATATTGTTGTTGACCTTCAGCCGCTGCGCGGCGAAGAAGTGCGAATGCTATTTGACCTCGGAACATTTCCCGCTGAAGCATTGGAATTGAAAAAAGCGAAAATGTTCACATTGCCGGCACTCTCACGTGCACGCATCGCCGCCTGGCAGAATTCCTTTAATGAGGAAATAGACGGGATCATCGCAAACGACGAAGTCTCCAATCTTAAGAACCTGGCGTGGAAATATGGCATGTATGAATAAGAAGTACAAAAATATTCTGACACATCATTGGTTGAAAACATCAGCCGAAAAAAGCTTTCATGCATACAGCTCCGTTCCAGCAGGCGCAATGTCTGTATGCGGGCGAGGACCAATCATCAAAAGTCCGGTGGATATGGACATACCTGGTGATCTGTCACCATGTTGCCTAAGTTGCTTTAAAGAATTGTACGGTTTTGATCCTTATGCCATCCCTGCGGAGAAATAATGAGCTTGGTTTCTACAATTGAAGCGCTCCAAAAGCGTCCATTAACGGCCGAGGAAATTAACAACATCGGCGATCTCCAGAGCATCTATCAAATCAATGATAGCGACCCGCTGGTCATCGTTTTGGCGCTGATGGCACGTAGCCAGCTTGTGGTGTCAACGATGCCTGAACTTTTGCAGCAAAAGGTGGACCATACGATCGAATTGCATCGCACACTTCTGATGGAACAGTCGAGCCTAGTTTCAAAACAGCTGATCTTGTCGATTGCGCAGAACCTGAAAGTGCAGGGGATTGGCTGGCGAGCCGGTGCGGCACGGTACGCTGGCGCCTTTGTCGCAGGGATGGTGGTAGCTACTATCCTCTTCCATTGGGTTCCTCACTGGGCGAATATTTAGTACGCATTTTGTTTTTGAAATATTTTAATATCAAAAAGATTTGATATTGTTGATACGATAGGGAGTGAAAATGTTGCACGAATGGATCGAGAACTTATCTGATTTTGAAGCGGTACTCTCCTGCACCAATGTTCTCGAAACTTGGGACAAAGCAGCAATTCTGCGGGCTTTTCAGATTTACCAATGGAAAGATGCTTCGACACCTGGCAATGATTCGAGCCTCGTGCATATCGAAAACGGAACTATCATTCGTTATGACGGCGCCGTTATTGCAATTGAGTACGGTGACATAGTGGACGCTCTTCCGGATCTCTTCTTGGCATTGCATTCCATCGGTTGGCGGTCGGCCGATCTGTACAGCCAATTGGAAACCCGTAGTGGTTTGCTTGCCGATATAGGTCGATCTATTCCAGCCAATCTCGATCTTGATGTCAGAGCAGCTATATCGGATAAAAATCCGGTCAATTTTTCCGAAGGCGCAGATATGATCGCGCGTGGTCGGGACTTACTGGCAGGGAAGGGCGGAGCCGATGACAATATCCTATTGGAGGAGCTCAAATCGATGAGTCCAGAAAACACATCGGAAAAATTTCATCAGACGTCGATACTTCTCCAGGATGACGATACCTCATCGGCGGTTGGGGCTAATGCAAGCGACGATATCGCATATGTACAGGTGAGTGGGGCTGAATCACCTGATCCAACTGCTCGGGGACAGCTAGATGAATTCGATGAGCAGCCGGTGATATTTAGTTTGCCGTCTGAAACTAAAGGAGGCGGAGCGCCGCAAAATTTCGATATCGCTTCAACGCGTCTTATGCCAGGCAAATACAGCATGAATGCGATTCAAATTGAGGAATTAAGTAATGAATCGGACGCTCCACTCGTTACACTGTCGAAAGAGCCGCAAGAAGAGAGCCAATACAACCGAGTTCTCTATCCGGTTGTTCCGGAAGCGGCGAATTATACAACAGAACTTTCCGCACCGCATATTATCAAAGTAGGGCAAAACGCATTCGTTTTTGATACGCTGATGTCGCCAGTATCCAACCTGATGTTGAAGAACATTATGGATGAACCGGATAATCATTTTACCGAAGTAGTTCATTTACATCCAGGTGCGCTAGATTCGGCGATTCGTTGGGATTTAATGGATGAGGTTACGCCGAAATTTCCTTCCATAGCTGAAAATATAGCCAATACGATGTTTGGGAGTGACAATACAGCGATTAACGCGTGTTTTCTAGTTACCGTTAAGGCAAACAGATTAGACGCGCAGCTGCGTGACACATTATCCGACGAATTCGATAAATGGTATTTAACGCACTCAGAAAAGCTGTTATCTGTTTGGCCGGACGCTGGCGCAATAATTTCAGGCGATGTATGTGGATCTTACGAGGAAAACGTGGTCAAGTCGTTTTATCGTATGAAGTACCGTACACAGGGGCTCGCTATTTCAACGCGCGGCAGCGCCTTCGTTGATGTTCGTAATTCGGATGATCAACGCCAATTTGATACATTTAGTGTCCGTTCTATCGCTGAAAATGGCGCGGCGAATTTATACGCCATCCATATGGATTCGTTGGATGGCCCGTTTGTCTTCTGGATCGCGGATATTTTAAAAACTATCGCTAGTGCCTATGCAGCAACCAAAAGGGATTCGTTTATCAGCACGGCGGTGGGATTTAAAACAAAACTGGTTGACGAAGCCGAGCTTGCTCGCCAAAGTCAACTAGTTTGCGGCTTGGACGCTATGATCGAGCAGGCAACGGAAGTTGTGGATAACCTCAGGACTCTTAAACAGATCGCACGCCCGAACGAATACGCAAATCCCAATGAATGAGACAACGAAAATTCATCATTAAACTAACTGAAAACTAACAAAAACCAACAAGAAACTAACATTTGATTGTGTTTACTTGACGCTATGCTTTTGAAACGATTTAGTATCTACTGCGTATAAATATGGGCATGTAATGGAACTAGGTATTCAACTCCAGAGAAGAATTGAAGAAGCAGAAAGGTCCGTCGAAGATATTGCGAAAATCTTGGATATGCCCAATGAACGTGCCGGGTGGCTGGAGCAACAACTACGTCATATTCTTTCTCAACTTGTCGCACTTTCGGTTGACCTTGATGCGGGAGTTACGGTGTTAGAACTTGGTTTTAATAGTGCCGATGATCTAATTGAGTTACTCAACGATCTGGCGACGGAGATTGAAAGTCTCCGTTGTATGATTCGCGCTGAGTCCCAAATACAAAGATAACTGAAAAATCGTAAATACCAGGGCCAACTGCTGCGGCCTTATTCCGAAGCTGGCCGGTTGCCAGTATCTAAAAGAGAGAACCTAGAATGTCGAAATCGCGCTCCATCCTGTTGATCTGCATTTTACCAAGCCTTGCTTTTTTGGCCGGGTGTGCACCAATTATTTCGGGGGTAATGAATGCCACCACCGGCGAAAAAGATATTGTCGAAAAAACGGCCCAACATTTTGGGGTCGCGCAATCGGAAGTGATCATCACCAAAATAGAGAAAGGCGCCCTTGCGACAACCTACGTCGCGAAATACGCGGCGAAGACTTACAACTGTTCAATCTATTACGGTGATGTAAGTTGCAAGCTCGATGTTCCCGTCATGCCAGCTGTCGGGTCGGTTTCCTTGCCTCTTCCTGTGACTACGGCTTCGCCAGAGTCGGGCGATGCCTTAAAGACTGTTCCAATGTCTTCTATTCAGGCGCAAGAACGGCTTAACGAGTTGGGTTATTCTGTGGGCCAACCTGATGGGGTCTTTGGCAAGAGAAGCATTGATAAATTGAAGGTCTTCCAAAAGTCGCATGGCTTAATTGTGAGCGGCAAACTGGATGATGCAACCGTTGCGGCTTTGCGCTAGTAGCGTCAGTATTGTTATCTGCCCGTGGTCCGAATAATCTTCATCGCCGACCCTATAAAAATTCAAGAATTCCCTTGCTTGGTTAGATAAACTAACCTATAATACTACGTATGGGCCGCAGATAAATGCGGAATGTCTTGGTTTTTCAGCTGGGATTCTATCCGATTTCGGATGAGCGATGAGGAGATAAATATGAAAGTCGTATCTAAAGCAATTGCCGTTTTAATTTCGCTAGTTGTTTGTTCGTCGTTTCTGGTTGGTTGCGGCCAGTCCGTACAACCTCAAATTGCGCAAGACCACGCGACAGCACAAGCGCAACAAGACAAGATAGTAAAAGGTTTCGAAGATGCGGCGAAAAAGGCCCACGCGGACGTTGCCGTCGTGGCAGACGCTGATAATTTTCACCCTAACGTGTACAAGAAATTCAACTTCTACGCCAAGAAGTAAGCGTGGCGTACGTGTTCGGGCTTGCCTATCTGAGGAGTAGCAAAGTGAAAATATCTGGTCTCATTGTTGTAATCAGCCTGTTATCTTCTGCTGGCGACGTGTCGGCGGATTCTTTGATGGCTTGGGCAACACCAAAGGTAAATGCGCAATTTGTTGTGTCCGGAATGCTTCGTAGTGGTGTCGATGGAATTGTCATCAAGCTTATTCAGGGCGTTGAAGTTGCTAGCTCGCCAGACGAAGCTGTCGGCGCTTTCACTCGGCAGGCATTGGAGAAATACCCAGGATACGCCCTGGTAGACACATTAGCTACTCGTATGCCACCAGCGAAACCGACCTGCGAACGAGCCATCTAAGGACTCATTGGGGCAAGTGCTCACAATTTGCCGGCTCCATTCGGTATTCGACATGATTAAATACGTTTCAACTGACGCTTTTTGTGTGACGTTCTTACGAATTAGCGTTAAAGTTGAGTTAGATCAAGCTGGCGGTGTCATCACGGATAGGGCGCTTGTATGGTGTCTGAAACACTGCTGTCCGTCGCGATGCAGCGTTTGCTGGTGTCACCGCAATAAAAATTCTAACGCTATGCAGGAACGAAGCTGAAGAGGTACATATGTCAATAAAATTGCTGCTTGAACAGCTTGTCGACGTCGGTAGTGGCAAGCTTCAACACATTCAAAATGGTGGTTGCCCGAACCCGGGGGATGTAGATGAGTTGCGGGACGAGTTGTGCCCTGCATGCGCTGTATTACTCCGCGCCGAACATTCGATCGCAGCACAGGCGCCGTCTATTAGCGACGCAATGGGCGCGAAAATCTTCTACCAG
>Ga0233344_1000165_pt1 | contig 12437 bp, 10 predicted proteins | sample GEONDECOMP281_FD_180697 | JGI IMG/M metagenome (GOLD analysis project Ga0233344, IMG submission 180697) | Leaf litter microbial communities from Shasta-Trinity National Forest, California, United States - GEON-DECOMP-281 | ecosystem: Environmental > Terrestrial > Plant litter > Unclassified...
GGAGAAACCACTCGTACAGATGGAATCGCTTTTAAGTAAAGTTCCGGCTAAAGTGGAGAATTTTAATTCATGGTATAGATTCCCCTCAAGGAAAGAACCCGTTAAATTGGCAATAGATGAGTGGGGAATATGGGATATCAGTTCCGGGAAAGGAAAAGGCGTGTACAAAATGGAATATCAATACAATTGGTCGCATGCTTTAGGAGTAGCTACATTTTTAAATGTTTTTCAGCGCCATAGTGCTGCTGTTGGGATGGCTACCTGGGCACAAACTGTAAATGTGCTGGCTCCTATTATGACTAACGGGGAAGGATCTTACCGGCAAACTGTTTTTACACCTCTTAAAGCTTTTAGGGATTACGCGGGAAAATATAATTTAAATGATGAGGTGATCACACCCGAAACGGCGCCGGGAATTAAGGCGCTGGATGTGGCATCAAGTATTTCTGCAGAAGGAGACAAGATCATCCTGACCATAGTAAACAGGAATACTATAAATTCAATAAAAACCAGTATTAAAGTTGATCATATTCCTGCTGTTTTCAGAAAAGGGAAGATCAGGCAAATCACTTATACCGGGAAAAGTTTATATGCAGTGAACTCTTTTGAACAGGAAAATGCAGTAGAAAAAACAGAAGCAATCAAGCAAATTAATTTGGAGAAAATGGACGTTATCTTAAGTCCGGCTTCTCTAACAATCCTGATACTGGAAGCGAAACTGTAGATTCAGAATACCTTATAGTCAATTAATATGATTAACATTGGCTATGATTATTAAAAGCCTGTTAAATAAAGAGCAAAAAGACTTTATGAAAAAACATCAAATTTCGGAAGATTTGCTGTTTGATGCGAATGGAGAGGGTTTTTCCGAAGAATTGAAGCGAAATATGTTTGACTCTCAAAAGGTGCTCGCATACAATGTTGGTGGGTGTGAAGGTAATGCTGATCATAATTTTGTAAATATTGAAGGAGATTTTGTGCAAGGTGACCTTGATAAAATTCCCTTTGCTTTAAGGACTTATAAAACAGGTTATATTTACATAGCAGGTTCTATAAAAGCACACTTAATAAAAGTGGGTTCTTCTAATGAAGTTAAAGACAGAATCAAATCATTAAACATTTCTACAGCTAAAAGTGGCGGGTACGATGATTGGGAATTGTTGCTTCAGGCAAAGACAACTACACTTGGAAAAGTTGAACGTTTATTTCAGCAAAAACTAAGCGAATATAAGTCGTCGGCTCAATATGAGAAACACGGGAAAATACAAAATGGTGGTGAATTGTACAGATGTTCATATAATAAAGCAAGAGAAGTAATTACAGCTATAGAGGAAGAAGAAGGAATTGAATTTACTCAGATCAATGAAAAAAGACATCTTCTTTCTGAATACCAATTCAAAAATTTAAAAGCAGTTACTACAGCAGCTGTTTAGTAAGTTTTCACCATCAGGTGCTCTTGTTTAAGACTTAACTTTTATACAGTTAATTTGAATAGGGCACCCAATCATTCTATCTGGTATGCTAAGACCAGGTGACTTTTCTATGCAATATTTTTTGACCACGATCTAACCCTTATGGTGGTCATTTGCGTTTTTCTTTTTTAAGAAAAACAGCAGATCGAATATTATTAATTGCTATAGCAATTGATGAACACATAAGTGATGTTTTAGTTTTGATTATTTATAAATAGTTCAGATTAGCTGCAAAATTTATAATATACTTAAAAAAGCCCTGTATAACTTTGGCAACGTTAAGTGCAGGGCCTTTTAATTAATAGCTTTTTGGAGGAGCTGGCTGTGTAGAAAAAGTATGCGGATCTATCATGTTCTCCTTTTTAACTGAGGCTTCAGGTACTCTTATCCGCAGTAAGTTATTGCCCGGCAATAGGCTAATTTGATTCACTGCTTTTATCTGGTCGGCTGTTTTTGTTTTATCTTCTTCCGGAAGTGGTGTTGTTGCGTTATTCTTCGGCATAATTGTTACTCCAATGAGGGGAGGGGTAGGAGGGGTAGGAGGTGTGGGTGGAGTTCTAGGGTTAGCAGGAGGCGCCATGATGATCACGTTTTTTATCTTTTTATCTTTTTCACCAGGTAATTTTTTATACAATGCTGGTGGAGCAGGTGGTACTCCTGGGGCTGCAGGTAAAGATTGTACTACAACTGTATTTGGCCCCGATAATTCTACCGCACCAAATGTGCCCTTAGTACCATATTTTTTCACTGCATTTGCAGGACTTAACTCCTTCATGCTGGAATAGTCGGCCACAGTAGAAAAGTTATTATTATCCATAATTACCCTGCCATTGATCACTACTGCTCTTTTTTCATCAGATCTGCGTATTTTTGCTTTTTTGTCATAGGTTCCCGTTGTTCTGAATATCGTAGTTGGTCGCCCAATCACAACCTTCTCAATTTTACCCGTGTCCTGAGGAGTTTGGGTAATTATTGTCTGAGGATACACATCTACTGCATAATCTTTTGTAAAAGCCATAGTAGAGGCGCAGAGCAGGCCGGTAGCAATAGGTACCAGCAGCAGGAGCCTGAACTTTGCCAGTCCTCCTGATTTTTGTTTGTTTAACATCTTGATTCTCCTTTTTAATAATGATTCGTTAAATATTTGATTTGATAATTTATTGGGGATGGGCCCGAAAGAATGCTGAATTAAAAATAATGCATAATCATGTTTTTGAATACCACTCGTAGTAGTCTGTTCATCTGCTATATATTCATGTAATAGTTTAATATCCTGTTTTAAGAAATATACAATAGGATTAAACCAGGATATGATCTGCACAACCTCGAAAAAGATCACATCTGCACTATGCTTTTGTGTAACATGAACCATTTCATGTTTGAGCACCGTATCTTTCTCCTTTAGATCTGGATGAATGAACAGTATATTGAAAAATGAAAATGCAGCATGCTGATCTCTCAGTTCGATCAAAGTTATTTTATCGATTTTGCGGCGGCTGGATTTAAAGTAGATACTGAATATCCGGGTGAGGGTAAATAACATTTTTACCAGAAAACCCAATGTGATAACCAGATAGATAGTAAATAGAAAGCCCGATAACTCAAAATATCCAAAAGTGGCAGGCGCTGCGCGTTTCTGGTAAACTACCGATGTAACCACCATCATATTTTCCTGGGTTGCAGAAAATAGGTTATTCAGATATCCCACTTGTAAAAAAGGTAGTATAAACGAAAAGACGGTGGCAGTTATCAGATAATACCTGTTGAGCGTGTAAAAGGTTTCCTGATGTAAGAACAGCCTGTAAAAGGCGTAGAAAACTGCTAAGTATAAGTTAGCTTCGAGTAAATAATACAACCAATTCATGATTTCTTGTTTTTAAGTTCTTCGGCCAGTTTAATTAATTCATCCAGTTTAGCGATATCCATATTCTTTTCCTTCACCAGAAAGGAAACCAGACTTTGATAGGAATTTTCAAAATAATTTGTCATGACCTTATCAAAAGCAAAGTGTTTATATTCTTCTTCGGAAATTAGGGGGAAATAAATATGGGTATTGCCAATGGCCTTGTGATCGATAAAACCTTTACCTTCCAGTACCCTGATCACAGTAGATACCGTATTATAGGCAGGTTTTGGCGGTTCCATTCTGTCGATCACCTCTTTTACTAAACCTTCTTTTATCTCCCAGAGGATCAGCATGATCTGTTCTTCTGCTTTTGTTAATTCTCTCATATCTTTAAAGCTTAATTAAAGCTACAACTATTTTTATAGTTTATAAACTATAAAAATAGTTTAATATATAATTGGCTGTATAACAGCATGATAATTTTATTCTTGTTTTGGAATTGGAACATGAAAATCCTGTCTGATCAAATGATCAGGTGAAATGAAAGTGTAAAAGAGGAAATTTCTATTGCGGAGTGAGTGTGCTATTCCACTACTATTTTCCTGATTTTGTTCCCTGTTTTTGTGTCGTAATTATATGTGGTGACATACAGGTTGCCGCTTGGGTCAATCGTTATATCCCCTGAGGGCCGTCAAATGAGGCGTTTAAGCCAATACCGTCAATATCTGCCGCTTTACCATTACCTGCTATAGTAACCGTATTTCCATTTTTCTCCCTTAGCCTGATGCAGTTACTGAAATGGTCAGCTCCATAAAAATTTCCCTGGGTATCAACTGCAATCTCCCAACCATGAAATTTTTTATCCGGCAATATGAATGTTGACTTTCCAGTATTGTCAATTTTATATATTCCTGCCGATAAAGAAGAAGCATCATATCCAGCCACATACATCGTATTGGACTGATCAAAAATAATATTACGCGGCGTTCCCAGTCCTGAGGCAAAAGCAACGGTGTCTTTTCCATTGGTATTTAATTTTAAAATTGTACCCTTAATATTATTGCTCATATAGAGGTAACCATCGTTGCCAAAGGCGATCCCGGTAGTGGTCATTGCTCCTGTATAAATGATTGATGCTGCTCCGGTAAAGTTTATCCTTAACAGGTGCTGATTAAAGTCAGTAACATATACGTTGTGTGTCTTTTTATCTAATGCAATGTTATAGGGGGAATAAAAATTTCCTTCATCAGGATTAAGCTTGCAGATATCCTTCTCACCGCTCTGTTGTAATAATCGGCGATATACAGATCGCCATTTGTATTTGATGTGATCCCCCATGGGCAATTAAAAGCAGCTGACCCGGCAGGCCCGTCACTATTGCCAACTTCGCCTGTGCCTGCTATTGTAGTTACAGTTGCCTTGTATGTATAGGTGAAATCGGGACCGTTATACGTTTTTCCATTTAAAAGGATCACTACTTTCCCTGATCCCAGAAGTTTAGGAATAACCACCTTAAAACTATCTTTGGTGGCTTTAATAACAGTGAGTTGCTGGTCGTTAATTTTAATGGATGGTGTTTGGTCGGCTAAAGTCAGGTTTTTAGTAGCCACAGTTACCGTATCGGCATTGCCGGCACTTAATGGAAAATAGGTAAAAGTAAACTGTTTTTGTTCATCTGATTTTTTACAGCTAAAAAGTAAACAGGTGCTTAATAATGCGATGGAGAGCGCTAAATAGATTTTAATCATGGTATAAATTAGTGCTTTATACTGAGATGAAGGCGTGAATTAATCTTTTAATTCTGGTAAGTTAATTTGTACCAAATCTAAATAAGGTTATATTTGCTGACCATAAGGTTAAATAAATGACTAAAGAATTTAAGAAGGCTATCCTGCAAATACATTTGTGGTTAGGTTTAGGTACCGGGCTCGTTGTAATGATTGTTAGTATTACCGGATGTTTATATGTTTTTGAAAAGGAGATAAGAACATATATTCAAAGGGATTACTCTTCTGTACCCATGGAAAAAAAGGCCTTTGCAGGACTTGATCAGATCGCAGTCAGCTTTGGGAAGATTGCACCTAAAGAAAAGATCAATAGTATTAAAGTCAATAGTGCTGAACCAAATGCTACAGTTGCCATTACTACAGCTAAAAAGCAGGTATATTATTTTAATCCTTATACTGCACAGCTGGTTAAAAAGACCGGGGCAGACTGGCTGGTTACGGTAAAGAGTATCCATACTTCTTTATTGCTGGGGGAACCCGGTAAATTTATAATGAGGTGGTCTGTTGTGATCTTTGTACTCATGCTGATCACTGGCTGGGTATTGTGGTTTCCTAACCAGATGAGGCTGCTTAAACAGTCTTTAACTATTAAATGGAGTGCTTCTGCTAAAAGGATAAATTATGACCTTCATAATGTTCTGGGTTTTTATGCGTCCGGCATTTTGATTGTTATTGCTTTATCTGGTCTGTATATTGCATTTGACGGGGTAAAAGCCGCCACTGAATTTTTAACAGGAACCCAGCTCTCTGATGCAAAAGCCAAAGGCCCGAAAGGGAAAGGAAAAAAGGAGAAAAAGGCTGAAATTAATGGTGCTGAAAAGCAGGATTCTACTGTTCATTATGAGGAAATCTATACTGCTGCCATGGCTAAATATCCTGGTGCTGTTACCAGTCAGTTGACCAATAGAAAGGGGGGCGATCTTCGTTTGAGGATGTATTACCCGTCTAACTGGGTGGATAACCAAAATACATTTATCTATAAAACAGCTACAGGAAAACTATCAAAATCTAAATTATATCAAAACTTTAATGCAGCTGATGTCATAGAAGCCACTAATTTAGATGTGCATACAGGGGCACTGTTTGGCTTGTTCGGCAAAATAGTGGCTTGTATCATTAGCCTGATCTCTGCCAGTCTGCCTGTTACAGGTTTCATCATCTGGCTTAAAAAGAAGAAAAAAGGGAAAAAGAGAGAAAATAAAAAAGCTATTTTTTTTAAAAGGAGGACAGCCGTTCATTCATCCACAGAGGTGCCTGGTTAAATTTTAGCCAGTCATTTACAAGCTGCTGCTGTAAATTGGCCCAATAAGGATCACTCTTATTAAAACGGAATGCGTAACGCAGTAAAGTATAACAAGTAGTGAATCAGGCTGCTCTTCCTAATACTGGTCTGCTCTTAGAATTTCAAAAACATGGTCCGCCAGTTTTGTTCCCTGCAGAACGTTCCAGTATAAATGATGGTAGAATTCTTCAAAAGACTGTCCCTTTCTTTGACTGGCAGTATACGCGAGATTGATAATCGATCCTACTGAAGAGGAAGAAATAAACTGAACAAGCGCCGTTAGCTTTATACCGCCGGCATACACAGATTCCATATAGCTCAGGCAGCCTAAGCTATAGGAAGCAGCAAGAAAACCTCCGCCAGAAAAGCTTAATGCGATATGCTGAGGCTGTTTAGGTTTAAGGTCTGAGTACTGCGTAACCATTTTGATCTATCCTGTTCAAGCGATTGCTTACAACAATATAAATATAATCAGGCTAACTATCAATGCTGAAATAGCTCAATCATCAGGCGTACAGAAGATGGCAGAACTATGCTTTTTTTGTATCTGCCGTTTTTGCTATTTCCACTATTGGCTCTATCGCTGCTTTATTTTCAATACTGGTCTCGATCACAGCTGTGTCATAGATCTTAATGTCTTTTGCTAGTTTCTTAGCCAGTGATGCAGCGCCTTTTTTGATGTCTTTAGTCAGTTTTTTAGAACCTTCTCCAAATTTGCTAACGATCTCGGTTAATCCTGCGATTAAATCCAATCGGATATCTTTCTCTGCTGTTTTCCTGGCTGCTTTTACCAGTGATTTTAATTTCTTCTTTTTCATATGACTACTGTATATAACAAATATATGTTATCTTAAAGTTTCATACATGTTATTATTATGTTAGTAATGTAATTTTAATTAACATTATGTTGATTGTTTGCTAATGAAATCTAAACAGGCAGGGCGGTAATAAGCCTTATCTTTGGCGTAGGTTATGAGTTAATTAACCATGTAGAGCGCTGACCGGCGGCATGCTGAGGGTTCGATTCCTTCCTCTACAACACAAAAAGAACAATAGGCAAAGGTGATGATTCCTGCGGATATGTTTAATGGTAAACATCGGCAGGAGTGAGGTTCATCGTTCTCTGCTGCTGAAGATCCTCAAAATCTACCTCCATTAAGTATTGCTTTTCGTGATGAACATACGTATCCAGAAACCAGATAATATCATTTAAGTTCTCTGTCATAGATAATACTGCAACTTCATGCCCCATACCCTGTACCCGCTGAAAGTAGTAGGGATACTTGTTTTTTCTAAATTGCTGTGCCAGGTAATTTGAACCAAAAAATCCGATATTAAAAAATCTTCTTTTATCATAAACTACCAGTTTATCTTCTGTGCCATGAAACAGCATGGTAGGGGCTGGGTCAATTAGATAAGAAGGACTGCCTTTGTAACTCAATATTGCACCCGAAAAGGAGATTACGCCTGCATACTGAAATGCTTTTGGAAGAGTATGGGTGAGAACCGTATGGTTTCGTTTCTCCCAATCTGCCTGTAAAACAGTTATTGCACCCGCACTCGTTCCCGAAATTATAATTTTAGAAGTATCAATGCCCAGATCTTTTTTATGTTTGATCAAATAGGCTGTAGCATCATAGAGATCCACGATCGCTGTATCTATGGCATTTTTTAAAGGCTTGGTATGTAATGCATTTAATGTTTTCACGCCCTTCAGCCCTAACCTGTAATCAATAGAAACTACTTTGTAATTATGTTTTAACAGTTCCTTAAAATATGGAGCATAGGTTTCAGAATCCCTTTCGCCTTCAATAAATCCACCGCCAAATAGAAATAGCACACAGGGCTGCTTGATCCTTAAATCCTGGCTGCTGTAAACATCCATCTTTAATGGAATGGTTTCCTGAGTACTAAAAGTAAAAGTGGTTTTTGAAGTCATAAATTATAACGCTGCTAGTTAGAGGGGTTAAATTAGTGAAAAAGTTACCAGTATACTATAGTAGATTCTAAAACAGGAATTTTATCATATCATGGTGAACCGAATCGGTTAATATCTGGGAGAAACTCATTAATTATTGAAAGATATCCATCAGGAAGCAGGTTATATTTGTTAATATGGTCCGTATCATCTTTTCCCGCTTCCTGCTTATCATCGTTGCCCTGTTTAGTTTTACTGCGGTTTCTGCACAATCGGCTGCACAATTGCCGGCTACAGTAAAACAACTGGAAAACAAGGATTTTAATCTTCGTTTCTCTGCGCAGGGGATTTCCGGATTAAAGAAAACAAAAGATATTTATCCCACAGACTATGTACAGCAGGGAAAATCTTTTATTGGAATCATTATCCGCTACCAGTTAAAAAACGGACGATGGGATTCCCTGAAAACATCGGTAACTGAACGGAAGCTTGCTATTAAAGATGACCGCCAGGTAGAATATATTACACAGGTTGCTCACTCAGCATTGAAATTAACAGAGAATTATACCTTAACAGAAAATGGGCTGATCTGGAATATTAAGCTGGATAACTTATCGGAAAGTGCAGTAAAAATAGGCGATCTGGAAGTACCCATCTCCTATAATAACCAGGGGGGTGAAAACGAGAAAGATATTTTTGAACAACGGGTAATTAAACACCATTCCATTGCTGGTAATAATTCATTCCTTTTTTGGCAGCGGCCTACTGGTCTGGGACCTTATCTGCTGATGGTGCCTTTACAGGGAACTTCACTGGAATATTTCTCTACCCATACCACAGGAGAAGAGGATGAGCAGTTCCAGACATTTATTCATTCTGATTATAGCGGGAATAGAGAGACCCGCGGAACTTGGAGGCAGGCACATACTTTTGCGGTGATCCCCGCAAAGAGCAGCCGTTCTTATGGCTTTAAATTGAAATGGGCAGATAACTATGCAGACATCAGGAAAATTCTGGTAGCAGAAGGGATGATAGATATACAGGTGATGCCGGGCATGACTGTTCCCAATGATCTTGAGGTAACTATTGCGTTGACAACGAAGCAGAAAAACTTACTGGTAATTCCAGAGTTTCCAAAAGAAACGATCATAGAGCCCCTGGCTCAAAAACATGCAGGAACAGCCTTGTACAAAATTAAATTTTCTCGTTTGGGAGAGAACAAGATTACACTGAAATATGGCGACCATCTTCAAACATTAATGGAGTTTTTTGTCACAGAGCCATTGGAGACTTTATATAAAAAACGTGCTTCATTTATTGTAAACCATCAGCAGCACCGCGACACTACCAAATGGTATAATGGCTTGTTCTCCATCTATGATATGAAAAATAAGGTTTTGAGAGGTCCGGATAATGCAGATGGATTTGATAAAAGCAGATTGGTGTACGCGCTGGCATCAGACGATCCTGTTTTAGGTAAAGCGCCTTTCCTGGCGGCAAAGAATGTCTTTTATCCCGATCAAAAGGAGATTGATGCGATAGAGTATTATGTGAAAAACTTTGTATGGGGTGGTTTACAGCGTACAGATATAGAAAAGCCAAATTCATACGGTTTATATGGTACGCCAAACTGGTTAATCAGCCGCGACTCTGTAAAGCGGAGCCAGAATTTAAAAGATGTAAACAGAAACAAAATGCACATCTGGCGTTCGTACGATTATCCGCATATCATGATGCTTTATTTTGAAATGTATAAAATTGCCAAGCTCCATCCGGGAATGACGCATTACCTGGATCAGGATGGTTACCTGGAAAGAGCTAAAGAAACGGCAAAAGCTTATTTCAACTATCCATATGAAATCCTGCCCTGGTATGATACCTATAAATGGGGCTGCTATAATGAGCTGCTGCTGGTAGATTTGATTGCTGAGCTGGAGAAAAAAGGTTTCCAGAAAGATGCGGATGAAATTAGGGCAGAGTGGGAGAAAAAGGTGAAATATTTCATTTATGACGATCCTTATCCTTTCCGGTCAGAATATGCAGTTGATGCTACTGCCTATGAATCTACGCATGCTTTTGCTAAGTATGCAGCATTACATCAGATGAAGCCCGATAGTAACCTGTGGTTTGACAAAAACCTGAAAAAATGGTACTCACATCCCATTATTAAATCTGATGATGCCCAACAATTCATGAAGCGAGAGATTGCAGCAAATATGGCAAGCCGCGGGTGGCTGGAGACTTCTTTCTATTATTACGGAAGCGACTTTAGGGGCAAGAGCGATGGCTTTACGTTAAGCTATATGTCGCAAATGGGTGGCGGTGCTATTTTGGATGATGCGCTTAATTTTAGTGCGAATCCTGCCGACGAGCTGCGTTTAGGTTATGGTGCCTACCTGAGTTCTTTTGCCCTGATTAATTCTGGTACAGCAAAAAGCAATTATGGCTACTGGTATCCCGGCGTAGAAAATGATGGTGCTTCAGGCTGGGCATTTGAGCCGCAGAAATATGCCAGTACATGGATTCAGAAACCACAAGGCAGAGGCCCCTGGTATTATGATGGGGAGATTGATCTGGGATTTGGCGGTGCCACCCGATCAGCTGCAACCATTATTACTGAAGATCCTGTTTTTGGAATGATCGCTTATGGCGGTAATATTCAAATGCAGGGAAGTATTCTTTCTGTGGTGCCTAAAGATGGTTTAAGAGCCCGGTTTTATTACCATGCAAAAGGTGAAAAAATGGACTTGGTACTGATGCAGGATGGCTTTGCGAGAGACAAAATGATCTCTGTAGATACGCAGGCTAAGGCCTTAACTTTTACTGTAGAAAACAGGACTAACAATAACCACAATGCAGGCTTGCAGTTAAAAGGTTTAGAAGGGAGTTATGTATTACAGGTGAAAGGGCAAAAAGAGGTAGTGCTGTTATTTGTTAAAAATGAAGCGCAGACACTGCAGATTCCAGTGTCTGGCGCGTTCACATTGGTAACCTTAAAAAAACGTTAAGGTGATCAGCTGATCACCTTAACTTGTGCGGGTTTACTGATCACTGTTTTGATCTTGCCGTTGGCCAGTTTGGTATGGCTTACTTTGATCAATCCATAAGGAGTAGGAAAGGTGCCCTCTGCAAAGGTTAAATTGCCAAGGTGAGGTACAATGCGTACTACCTTGCAGCCCGGAGAAACGATGCTGATTCCCAGTATATGTTCTGTTAACCATGGAGTTGGTCCGGAGGCCCACCCATGGCATAAGCTATGGCGAAAGCCAATGTAACAGTAAGCGCCGTAAGCACCATGAATATCTATTTTTCCTTCTGGTACCAGCTCATCTATGGGTGCAGCATTTTTTAGCCAGTCCATATTAAAATCTTCCCAAAAAGTAGTGGCTCCCATTTTAATCATGGCTCCCCAGTATTGTTTAATGTCATCCATAGAACCCTGGTAATTACCAGCCTTGGCTTTGGCCTGCAGCATATAATAACCAAAAAAGGTAGAATAGTTTTTAGTGCCGCCAGCAGAAATGACGTTTTCATCTGCTTGTTTTGCAGGGATCAGGTCCGCAAGAGCCAACAAGGCTGCAGCTTGTTTTGATTGTCCGGCTTCAGGAATGTTTTGTTTTAGGCGGTGAACAGATTCCAAACATTTTCTTGCTGTAACAGGATCGCCCAATTGATTGCATAGATCAGCTCCGGCATTTAATGACAATACCATCATGGCCTGTAAGCCAGCATGAACAGCTTTAGGGTCTTCACTCGATGGCCAGTCCAGGAACCGGTTTCCATCTAATATTTCGTTGTTATTTTTGTCTATTTTCTTGCTCAACAGGTCTAATAATTTAATCAGGTAGGCTTTCTGTGTTTTCAGATAGCTAAAGTCGCCGCTGTGGTAATACCAGTCGCGCTGATTAATGATCCACCACATAGAGTAAGCACTGATCCCATTCATCCATTCAGGTAAAGGCGTAATGTCTCTGGAAAAATCAAGGCTTTTAGGCACTACAGCGTGACTTCCAAATACCGTATTGATCGTAGCGATCTCCGGGTTAAGATCACCAACCCAAACCAGCCTGTCGCGTTTAATGCCATCCCACAGGTAGTTCTGCATATTAAGCTGCACTGTATAAGCCCCCAT
>Ga0233344_1000166_pt1 | contig 12413 bp, 7 predicted proteins | sample GEONDECOMP281_FD_180697 | JGI IMG/M metagenome (GOLD analysis project Ga0233344, IMG submission 180697) | Leaf litter microbial communities from Shasta-Trinity National Forest, California, United States - GEON-DECOMP-281 | ecosystem: Environmental > Terrestrial > Plant litter > Unclassified...
TTTATTGGATTAAACAGCGGCATCATGGATCAGTTTGCTGTAGCCTTCGGCGAAAAAGACAAAGCTATTGTGCTAAACTGTGATACCCTGGATTATAAAATTGTGGATTGTGATCTTGGTGATCATGTATTAACTATCATCAATACCAAAAAACCAAGAGGACTGGCCGAATCAAAATATAATGAAAGAGTAGCCGAATGTCAGGCTGCTTTAAGAGCATTGAATACAGAAATCAGTATTAATAACCTGTGTGATTTAACTTATGATCAGTTTACATTGTACAGTCATGTCATCATGAGTCCGACGATCTTAAAACGTGCCACCCATGTGATCAAAGAAAACGACCGCGTAAATTTGGCTGCAAAAGCATTAAGTGAAGGTAAACTGCAAGAATTTGGTGAGCTGATGTATGCTTCGCACAAATCTCTGAAAGATCTTTATGAGGTGTCAGGTGCAGAACTAGACACTGTAGTGGAATTCTGTGCTACTTATGCAGATGTTACAGGCGCGCGTATGACAGGTGCAGGATTTGGCGGCTGTGCGATTGCTATCTTAAAGAAAGATGCTGTGGTTGACTTTACTGAAAAACTAACTGCTTTTTATACGGACAAGATCGGTTATGCCTGTGAAGTTTATGTAAGTGAAATTGGCAGTGGCGCAACCGTAATTTAATTCTATTTTTGCGGCATGCAGAAATTAAAGACAGCTGATTTAAACCGCGTAGGTATAGAGGAGTTTAAGGACCAGGATAAATTGCCTGTTGTGGTGGTATTGGATAATGTACGCAGTATGAACAATGTTGGCTCGGCATTTAGAACCGCAGATGGATTTTCTATAGAAAAGATCATCCTTTGCGGGATCACCGCACAGCCTCCTCACCGCGAGATAGAAAAAACAGCGATCGGTGCAACGGCTTCTGTGGAGTGGGTGCATTTCGACGAAACGCTGGATGCAGTAAAAGATCTAAGAGAAAATGGATATGAGATTATCGCCATTGAGCAGGCCGATGAAAGTATCATGCTCAATAAGTTTATCCCTGATCAGACTAAAAAATATGCGCTCATCTTTGGCAATGAAGTGAATGGTGTAAGTGATGAAGTAATGGCAGAGATCGATGCCTGTATCGAGATTCCACAGTTTGGCACCAAACATTCTTTTAATATCGTTATTTCTGCAGGAATTGTATTGTGGGATTTTTACGCTAAACTTAGATTACAGTAATATAAAAAAGACCTTGTTAAATATTTCATGTATATATGTTTTTACGTGTACATCCAATTATATTATAACAGATAAAAAGTATATACCCTAATATACATATATGTGGTTAATAAGAAATTCATAAAAAACGGGCTGCTCAATTTAATGAACAGCCCGTTTTGGTTAACTATGTTTTGTTGATATAGTTCTATGCATATGGGATACCGTCTTTAGTAGACAGCTTACTAGATCCCATCAGGTATTCATCAACCTTTCTTGCTGCCTCCCGGCCTTCAGAAATTGCCCAAACAACCAATGATTGTCCTCTTCTCATATCTCCTGCTGCAAATATCTTTGCAATATTGGTTTGATATTTCCCTTCTTCGGCTTTCACGTTACCTCTTGCATCCAGCTCCACACCTAATTTCTCCAATAATCCTTCTTTTTGAGGATGTAAGAAGCCCATGGCTAATAACACCAGCTGGCAAGGCAATTCGCGTTCAGTACCAGCAATCTCTACAAAGTTCAATGGTCTGCCGCTGCCGTCAAATTCCCATTTTACATCCACAACTTTTAGCCCTTTAAGGTTGCCGTTCTCATCAGCAATATATTCTTTGGTATTTACTCCCCAGGCTCTTTGAGCACCTTCCTCATGAGAAGAAGTTACTTTCAATAACATCGGATAAGTAGGCCATGGCATATTATTGGTACGTGCCTGCGCAGGCATTGGCATAATTTCAAATTGAGTTACTGAGCGCGCACCCTGACGGTTTGAAGTACCAATACAGTCAGATCCTGTATCACCACCACCAATCACGATCACATCTTTTCCTGTAGCCAGGATTTCTTCCTGCTCAAATTTAATCTTTGCTACTCTTTTATTAGACTGTTTAAGAAAATCCATTGCATAATGAACGCCTTTAGCAGATCTGCCGGTTACATTTAAATCACGTGGAATGGTAGATCCTCCTGCTAATACGATCGACTGAAAGTCTCTCAATAAAGTATTCAGCTCTATATTTACACCTACATTAGCATTACATTTAAACTCAATTCCTTCTTTCACCATCAGGCTGATCCTTCTGGCCACTATATCTTTCTGCAATTTAAAATCAGGAATACCATAATTTAATAATCCTCCCGGAGTGTCATCACGTTCAAAAACTACTACTTCATGACCAGCTTTATTTAGTTGTGCAGCAGCAGCTAGTCCTGCCGGACCAGAACCAATTACCGCTACCTTTTTACCGGTACGCAGCATTGGCGGCTCTGCTTTTATATATCCTTTTGCGAAAGCAATCTCGATAATATGTTTTTCAATCTCCTCAATAGATACAGGAGATTTATTGATGCCTAATACACAGGCAGACTCACATGGTGCAGGACAAATTCTTCCCGTAAATTCAGGGAAGTTGTTGGTGCTTAGCAAAATGCTGGAAGCTAACTCCCATTCACCTTTATATACGGCCTCGTTAAATTCCGGGATCACATTTCCCAGCGGGCAGCCCGACTGGCAGAATGGAACACCGCAATCCATGCAGCGTGCGCCCTCCTGTTTAACCTGATCCTGCTCAAAGGCTACAACAAACTCGTTGTAGTGCTGTAAACGTGCTTTTGCATCTTCTTTTACAGGAGCCGTTCTATCATACTCTAAAAATCCAGTTACTTTTCCCATAATTATGATGTTTTAACTTTAGTGCTTTTTTTTAATAAAACTGCTTTGTATTCTTTAGGGAATACTTTTACAAAATGTAATGATTGTGCTGCCCAATCGCTTAAGATGAACTCAGCCAGCTTACTTTTGGTTAATTGTATATGTTTAGTCAGCAAGTTCTGAATACGCAGGTCATCATCTTCATTCAATGGATCAAGATCTACCATTTCCTTATTACACTTGTTATGGAAATCTCCGTTGGCATCGTAGATCCAGGCAACACCACCGCTCATACCAGCAGCAAAATTGCTACCCGTATTTCCCAGTACCAACACCTCACCACCTGTCATATACTCACAGCCATGGTCACCTAATCCTTCTACTACTGCTGTAGCACCAGAATTTCTTACGGCAAACCTTTCACCTGCTAAACCTCTAACATAAAGTTCACCAGAAGTTGCACCATATAAGGCCACGTTACCAATCAGGATATTCTGCTCAGGAACATAAGTTACCTCGCGGAATGGATAGATAGATATGCGTGCTCCGGATAAACCTTTACCTACATAGTCATTTCCCTCACCTTCCAGCTCCAGCGAAATACCTCTTGCTGCAAAAGCACCAAAACTTTGTCCGGCAGAACCATGGAACTTAAAGTTGATCGTATCTGCAGGAAGACCTGCACCACCATAAACTTTAGACAATTCATTAGATAACATTGTGCCTATTGCACGGTCTGTATTTTTTACCTCAAACTCTTTGAAAACTATTTCTTTATTTAATAGCGCAGGCTGTGCCGTTTTAATCAATTCATGATCCAGTACATGGTCAATACCATGGTCCTGTTTTTCTGTATTGTACAAGCTCAAGCCATTGTCTGGTGCTTTGTACAGAATAGCAGAAAAATCAAGGTTTTTCAGCTTCCAGTCGGCCGCATCAGTTTCACGCATTTTCAGCGATCCTGCCTGTCCAACCATTTCTTCAATCGTTCTGTAGCCTAATTCAGCCATTGTTTCACGTAACTCCTCTGCCAGGAAATGGAAAAGATTAACTACGTGATCCGGATCACCGGTAAATAACTTTCTCAGATCAGGATCCTGGGTAGCTACTCCAACCGGACAAGTATTCAAATGACACTTTCTCATCATGATACAACCCGCAGTAACCAATGCAGCTGTAGCCACACCCCATTCTTCTGCACCTAATAAAGTAGCAATAGCGATATCTCTGCCAGTTTTCAGCTGACCATCTGTTTGCAATACAACCCTGCTTCTTAAGCGGTTTCTCACTAAAGTCTGATGCGCTTCGGCCAGTCCCAATTCCCATGGTAAACCAGCATGCTGAATAGACGTTAGCGGCGAAGCACCAGTACCACCATCAAAACCAGATACCAGAATTACATCAGCATGTGCTTTCGCCACACCTGCTGCAATAGTACCTACCCCAGCTTTAGAAACCAACTTCACATTGATCCTTGCTGCTCTGTTGGCATTTTTCAAATCAAAGATCAGCTGTGCTAAATCTTCAATTGAATAAATATCATGGTGAGGAGGAGGAGAAATTAAGCCAACACCTTCTGTAGCGTGACGAACCTTACCAATCCATTCATCTACTTTATGGCCCGGCAGCTGTCCGCCTTCACCAGGTTTCGCACCCTGAGCCATTTTTATCTGCAGTTCATCTGCATTGGTCAGGTAATTACTGGTTACCCCAAAACGTGCAGAAGCAATCTGTTTAATCGCAGAACGCATAGAATCGCCGTTCGCCATTTTCACATAACGCATTTCATCTTCGCCACCTTCTCCTGTATTGCTTTTTCCACCGATACGGTTCATTGCAATAGCCAGTGTAGAGTGTGCTTCGTGAGAGATGGAACCGAATGACATTGCTCCGGTAGCAAAACGTTTTAATATATTCTCAACAGGTTCAACTTCCTGTAAAGGAACAGAAGGACGATCATAAGTGAACTCAAACAATCCACGGATTGTATAAGCTTGTTTGGTTTGATCATTTACCAGTTTACTGTATTGTTTAAATGTATTAAAGTCATTTTTACGGGTAGAATTCTGCAATAAGTGGATCGTTTGCGGGTTAAACAAATGCTGCTCCCCTTTTCTTCTCCATTTATAATTACCGCCTGTAGGCAAAATCGTATCTGGTCTGGTAGACTGACCAAACATACGGCTGTGTTTAATTAATGCTTCACGCGCAATTTCATCCAGACCTAAACCACCGATCCTTGAAACTGCACCGCTGAAATAATTATCCACCACACTTTTATGGATACCTAATATTTCAAAGATCTGTGCCCCATGGTACGACTGTAAAGTTGAAATCCCCATTTTAGAGAAGATCTTTAACAAGCCGCTATTTACTGCATAGATATAATTTTCAATTAATTTCTCTGGTTTGATATTACTTTCAACATCAAAACCTGTAATCGTTTCCAAAGCCAGGTAAGGGTTGATTGCTGTAGCACCAAAGCCGATCAGACAGGCAAAATGGTGAACTTCCCAAACATCGCCTGCTTCAACTACAATACCCACGGCACCTCTATATCCTTTACGGATCAAATGGTGATGCACTGCAGATACGGCTAATAATGAAGGAATAGCGGCATGCTCAGAATCCAACGCACGGTCAGACAGAACGATCACCTGGAAACCATCTTCAACCGCATCAACCGCATAACGGCATAGGCGCTCTAAACCTTTAGCCAGTGAACCTGGTTTGCCATCTGCCCTAAAATAAGTTTGTAATGTTTTAGACTGGAAAACACCAGTATCAATACTACGTACTTTTTCCAGTTCCAGGTTAGTCAGGATAGGGTGTTTAATTCCTACACAATGACAGTGCATCGCATCTTCTTCTAAAAGATTACCATTGTTACCCATAAAACCGGCAAGGCTCATGACTACCTTTTCCCTGATCGGGTCAATCGGCGGATTTGTTACCTGGGCAAACAGCTGTTTAAAATAAGAAGAAAGGTGCTGTGCTTTTTGCGACAGTACGGCTAAAGGAATATCAGTGCCCATAGAACCAATTGGCTCTTTAGCTTCTATAGCCATTGGTTTTAAGATCAGGTCGATATCTTCCCTGCTGTAACCAAATACCTGGTGATATTTAAAAATAGATTCTTGTGAAAGACCTGTAAATACAACCCTTGGGTCAGACAGTTCTTCCAGGCGGATCTGATATTGATTGATCCAGTCGCCATAAGGACGGCTGCTGCAAACTTTAGTTTTAATCTCTACATCACTGATGATCCTTCCCTCTTCCATGTCCACAACGAACATTTTTCCAGGTGTTAATCTTCCTTTTTCAATGATCTGGCTTTGATCCAGTGCTAAAACACCAGACTCTGATGCCATGATCACACGGTCATCCTGTGTAATCGCATATCTTGCTGGTCTCAATCCATTTCTGTCTAAAGTACCACCTATGATATTACCGTCGGTAAAAGCGATTGCTGCAGGACCATCCCAAGGCTCCATTAAAGTAGCATGATATTTATAGAATGCTCTTTTCAGTTCATCCATATCATCATTGCCATCCCATGCTTCGGGGATCAGCATCATTAATACATGTGGCAATGAACGGCCTGCATGCATTAATAATTCCACTACGTTATCCAAACAGCCAGAATCCGACTGTGTTTCATCAATAAACGGCAGCAGCATGTTTAATTCTTCAGCAGTAAAATAAGTAGAAGCGAATGAACGTACACTTGCGCGGAACCAGTTTAAATTACCCTGAAGGGTGTTGATCTCGCCATTGTGGGCGATGTAACGGAAAGGCTGAGCCAGTCTCCATGAAGGATTTGTATTGGTTGCAAATCTGGAGTGTACCAAACCAAATGCAGAAACTACGCGTTTATCGCTCAGCTCTGTAAAATAGGTACGGACTTGCATAGAGGTCAGCTGACCCTTATATATAATAGTACGGGAAGAAAACGAAGCGATATAAAAATCCGTTTTAATTCCTTTTACTGTGTTCAGAATCGTTTTAGTTAGGTAATTCTTTAAAACGTACAACTTACGTTCAAAATCAGCACCAGCAGCAATACCATCAGGGCGGCCAATAAAAACCTGTTCCATTTCCGGCTCTACAGACAGGGCCATATTACCAATATCTGTAGGGTCTGTGTTTACTTTTCTAAAACCTAATACTTCCAGGTTTAGCTTTTCAGCTACCCTGTAAATAATCTCTCTGCACTCTTCTCTTTGTCTAACGTCTTTTGGAAGGAATAACATTCCTACTCCATAATCACCAGATTGGTTGAGGCTAAAACCTATTTTAAGGCACTCGTCATATAAAAATTCGTGCGGAACCTGAATCATAATACCAGCACCATCGCCCGTATTAATCTCAGCGCCACAAGCGCCCCTGTGGTCAAGGTTCTCCAAAATAGTAATGGCATCAGATATTATTTGCTGGGATTTTCTTCCTTTCACGTGAGCAACAAAACCAATACCGCAGGCATCGTGTTCAAAGCTTGAATTATATAAGCCCTGATTCTCTTCTATTTGTTCCATATAATAATGTATTCGAAACACTAAGATAATCAAAAAGTTTTTAAATTATAATATTCATATTTTTTTTATGAAAAATAAAGAATCGATTAACAAAGCAGATGCTATGTTAGCATATTAATAAAAATAACGCATAAAAATTAACATAAACATATCGACATTATTTAGATCCATTTTGGATTAGACAATAGAATGACACTATTTTTAATACACAAGTCATGATAAAGTAATGCTGAAAACCCAATATTAAAGCGGTAAATATTACAGCAATAATAAGGTCTTAGTGTATTTGTTTGTTTTTTGGGGACATTTTTAAAATAAACAGAGGAAAATTAATTTTTATTCAAATACAATCCGCTAAATTTCAATCTATTATCCATAAAAGTGCAAAAAACAGCAAAAAATAGTTGTTTAGACTTTTGTAGAATGAACTCTTTTGCTACATTTGCAGTGGGCAAGTCCTTTACGATCAGCTCCCTTTGAACTCCCCCAGGGCGGGAACGAAGCAAGGGTAGAAGGTTGTAGCGGTGCGATAAAGGTTGCTTGCCCATTTTTTATTTTTTTTCAGATTGACTATGCTTTCATTGCACAATCTTCCGTTCAAAGTATACGCCGATTCTATCCTCAGAGTATTTTTCCTTAAATTATATAATCATGAAATTTTTCATTGACACGGCTAACCTTGATCAAATCAGAGAGGCTCAAGACCTTGGTATTTTAGATGGTGTAACAACTAACCCAAGCCTAATGGCTAAAGAAGGTATCACCGGCGAACAAAATGTTATCAACCATTATAAAGCAATCTGTGCTATTGTTGATGATAAAGTAAGTGCTGAAGTGATCTCTACTGATTACGAAAACATTATTAAAGAGGGTTTAGCCTTAGCTGCATTGGATCCAAAAATCGTTGTTAAAGTTCCAATGATCAAAGACGGTGTTAAAGCGATCAAATATTTTTCTTCAAAAGGTATCAGAACTAACTGTACATTGATTTTCTCTTCGGGACAAGCATTATTGGCAGCTAAAGCAGGTGCTACTTATGTATCTCCTTTCCTTGGTCGTTTAGACGATATAGGTACTGAAGGTTTATCATTGATCGAAGAAATTCGTTTGATATTTGATAATTACGGTTACCCAACAGAAATCCTTGCAGCTTCAATCAGAGGTCCATTGCATATCATTGGCTGTGCTAAATTAGGTGCAGACGTGATGACTGGTCCATTATCAGCTATTTTAGGTTTATTAAAACACCCATTAACTGATAGCGGTTTAGCTACATTCCTTGCTGACCATAAAAAAGCAGCAGAAGCAGCTGCAGCAAAAGCATAATTAATTTTTTTAGATAACCCCGGCTGATATTCATATGCAGACCGGGGTTTTTTATTTTAGCTTAAGCCGCATTAAATTATTAAGCTCCGGCTAAAACAGCTTTTACAGTATCATAATTGATCTGCTCATCAGGTGCGATCAATATTCCCTTCACTCCTGCCCCATTTGCGGCCTCTACATCCCTTAGTTTATCTCCTATCATTACTGATAAAGCGGGATCGATATCATATTCAGCAATAGCTTCTAATAACATTCCTGATTTAGGCTTTCTGCAGTCGCAGTCGCCAGAAACTGTAGGATGATGCGGGCAATAATAAGCATGGATAATCTCAGCTCCCTGCTCTTCAAATTTATTGAATAATATCTCATGCATTTCTGCAAGAGTTTCTTCGGTATAACGCTTTAAAGCGATCCCTCCCTGGTTTGTGATTACTACCAGCAGATATCCTTCATCGAATAATTTTTTTAAAGGAGGAATTTGGTACTCCAGCACTTCAAAATCTTCAAGTTTAGTGATATAATCGTAAATCTCATGGTTCAGTACCCCATCACGGTCTAAAAAAATAGCTTTGTTCATTGTTTTTGATTTGTGCCTAAAGATCAAAATATAATCTGAAGAGTGGCAGGATTGTGATGATTATTCAAAAAGATTATTGAAAAACAGCGGAAAGGATTGAAATTATTAATGAAATAGGCAATTGATTTATTGGGTTTAGGGCTGTAAAATGAGGTTTTTGTAGTGGATTTAACGGTTATTTAACTTAAAATGTAATTAATCTGTCTTAGAATCAGCGGTATATAAGTTACACCGCATTTTTATTTGGAGTATAGGTATTGTACTCCTATATTTGCATCACTTTAAAAGGAAACGCTTAAAGTATTGTTCTCATAAGAATAATGATTCCGTAGCTCAGCTGGTAGAGCATTACACTTTTAATGTAGTGGTCCTGGGTTCGAATCCCAGCGGGATCACCAGCAAATAAAACGCTTCTAAGTAATTTAGGAGCGTTTTTTGGTTACGAAGAATTTTGAAACAGCCATTTTTTTCTTTCTTTAGGCTATTTTTAGTGTTCGAATCCTATAAGGTATTTATAGAATCCCTCCTCAATAGCCATTTTTATTAGTAATTTATATTGGGTTTTCCAGCTATAGGATTTAAATTTTTGAAACTCTATTTTGAAGGAGCTTACTATTTCTTCAGTGCCTTTTTAGAGGCCTCTTCGATCTGCTTAATAAAATGCTTCTCTACTTCGGTAATTTGATTATGATTTTGTTCTTTAAATTTTTCATATTCTTCAGTTGCCTTCTTTAAAGCTTGTTGATGACTTATTGTACCTGCATTTTGTAATAGTTCATTTCCCGTCATCTTAATAAAGTCATCTAAACGTCCTATCCAATCATTCATGTACATAGGTTTACGGTTGAGAGCTTGTAATTCCGCTAACTCTAAATAAGCAGATACCATTCTATTAAGGATGTTTAATTCACTTTCATTTAAATAATTCTTAGCTATTTCTGTTTCTTGTTTCGTGGGTTTAGCTCCCTTAATATTTGTAAGACCTAAATTGACTTTATTAGCGTCAATACGTTCATAAATAATTTCAGCTGCCGTATGTCCATGTGCCGCCCAATGCCTTTTATTCTGAACCGTCTGAAAAAACAGCATAGATACTTCCGTTTTTGGATCATAATCTATACTTGTTGCATAAACATCAAGTACTTTACGCCAAAATACTTTTTCCGAGGAACGTATATCACGGATACGTGCAAGTAGCTCATCAAAATAGTTACCTCCACCTGCTTGTTTCAATAACTCATCTTTCATTGTAAATCCTTTTACAAGGTATTCCTTAAGCCTGCTCGTAGCCCACTGACGAAATTTTGTGCCTTGAAAGCTTCTAACACGATATCCTACTGAAATAACATCTAAATTATAGAATGTAACATTATATTTTTTGCCGTCTGTAGCAGTTGTTCGGAAATTCCGAACAACTGCTACCTCCTCCAGTTCTCCCTCTTCAAAAATATTTTTAATATGTTCACTAACTGTTGATTTTGATTTTTGAAAAAGATCACATAATTGGGTCTGGTTTAGCCATACGTTATCATTTTCTAGACGAGTCTCAATTTTTGTAACCCCGTCATCAGTTTGATATATAAGAATATTTGAATTTTCCATTTATACAGTTGCTTAATAAGGATTAGAACCTAAATACCTCTGCCGGTTATAATCCTATTAATTTGGCATTCCGCAATTGTTCAAATTTAATCTATATAAATAATTATTAGGTAACAAACTTTTCACGTGGCAAATCTGCCCAGTGTAGAACTCTAAAAAATTGGCTGTAGAATTAACAGTCTATTTTGAATAACCTAACTAATCTTGTACAATCTTCAATAAAAGTGTTCGACATTTGTACCATAAGGTTCACCAGAATTTAAAAACGCTGCTAAAATAATTTAGTAGCGTTTTTTTTTGTGTAAGGCTATTGAGAAATAGCCATTTATTCTTTTTAAGACAGTATTCTGTGTTCGAGTCCCTTTAGGTTTCTTCGCTAGTCGAATTAAAATCTTTTTTCCAGCGACAGACAGACTAAGTAGATGCTGCTGACCGCACTTACAATGAACGTTCTGCATCACGTTATGCAGTAATCCGCCAATTTCTTGGCGAACCCGATCCATTCATATTAAAGTACCGTAATCAAATACGGGAATTAATTAGTACGATCATTATAGATGCGATGAATTTAAAAGAAGCGACAAAATTGATCAATATCAAATCATACAGGGTACCAGAAGCTGATCGGGCACGGTTTATCGAAGCAACGGAAACTGAAATTCTAACATTACATGATGGAAACTTTGCCAGATGTAGGGTAAGTCCTAAAGAGTTTACAATGTGGAAATCGGTATGGTAATTAGTACCATAGGGATCACAAGATCAATATCAAAACGTATAAACCCCTATAAACGCTATGTTTACAGGGGTTTTGTCTTATTAGGGGTGCTAAATTCACATATTTTCTCCTATAAAAAGAGATCAAGACCAAATTGTAATATTACGATTCATAATCTAGCTATTAAAATCTTTTGAGAAAAGCTGGAATAGCTAAATTAACTAGAAATTATTGTTTTCATTTGAATCCAATAAGTACTAAATGAATTATATCACAATAGTTTTTCCTTCGGCAGCACTTTTATGGATAATATCCAACAATTTATGAAGACGAACACCATCATTAAAATCTGGAACGTACTGTGTATTGTTCTTCATATCATTCCATATCGACTTATAAGCATAGTATAATCCATGAACTGGCTGTTCAGGCATTGTTATACCTTTTATTAAATATGCTGAAGAAATTTTCATCTGCTGTAATTTTTCACCGGATGCAGCATATTGTAATTTAACCGGTGTTAACTGATAATGACCTAAGCTTCCAGTCACCAAAATATCACCTTTAGTTCCGTTAATTTCCCATAAGAAATTTGTACCAGCTGATATACCACTGCGATAGTGAATATTGGATACGGCCCCTCCTTTGAGAATGCCTGAAACTACGATTTGGTCATTAGTCAATTGTGGTAATTTCTCTCCTGTTTCTATAAAGGTAACTTCCTTCCTTCGACGGGCGAGTATAGCACTAATGGTTTCATAATCTCCCAAAACATCAATGTAAGCTGCGAGAGTATGGGCA
>Ga0233344_1000168_pt1 | contig 12316 bp, 8 predicted proteins | sample GEONDECOMP281_FD_180697 | JGI IMG/M metagenome (GOLD analysis project Ga0233344, IMG submission 180697) | Leaf litter microbial communities from Shasta-Trinity National Forest, California, United States - GEON-DECOMP-281 | ecosystem: Environmental > Terrestrial > Plant litter > Unclassified...
TTCGTTTCGAAATCAATACCAGCACTAAAACCCCAGTATTCATGTTCGTTTCTGGCATAACAATAGGTGCAGCCATGTTCACAGCCCTGGTAGGGATTGAGAGAATAGGCCATACCTACATCAGGACTATCCACCTTATTTACGATGGATTTTGACTGTCCAATAATGAAAGTAGTTTTTTTATTCTCTATCTCCCAGTCGTCAATTCCCTCAACATGCTCCTTTACATATGAATTGGCTGCAAAACGATTGTGCGGATTAAATTGTGCACCTCTGCCTTTGAGGTAGTTGTCCGTTGTTTTATCATCTAATATCATTAGTTAAAATTACTAATAATATTAGTAATATCAAAGAAGATTTATTTTATCTTTTGCTAATGGGGACATAGTCCATGGGCACCATATCCCCAATTTTTTCATAGGCCCAGTATCCTTCATATAACAATGATTTTGAATCGCGCATTCCACCGTTAGCATAAAAGCTAACCGGTCCTTTGAGCATTTTTGCTACTGAGATCTCATAATTAGGTACAGTAAGCGGTCTCATAATATAATGACCGCTATTCGAATATTTAATACTTTCCTCTTCTTTGATATACATGATATACAGGTCGTCCTTGTAATTGATAGTTTTCATATCCGGATAGATACTTTTTACCAGGGTGTCTGTAGAAACACCAGACATATCAAGGGTAGCGAATTCTTTGGGCAAATCCATATAATGTTGAATCAGGGCAAGTGAATCTGCCAGTACACCATGAATATTCGCAGCACCATGCATTTTTTTCATCAGCTTGGCTTTTGTTGCCAGGAGTATAGCATCAGGTGGCCGGTTAGGGTTTTTGGTCATGATTCGTTTATAGATGATGAAGCCTTCTTCCTCCACTTTATTTCTATAGAGCGACTGGAAGAAATGCTGCGGAGAACCGGCATAGGCAATCTCCCTGTTTTTTAACCATGTTTTTCTTTTTCCGCCTCCACCTTTTAGATCTTCGAATACTGGCAGACCGGAAAAGTAAATGATCCTGGTGTTATAGTTATATTCGAACATATTCAGCATGTATTTTAGCCGGTATCCCAATGCTTTATTTTCTACGATCAGAAATTCATTACTCGTTACTCTCAATATTTCCTGGTCGCCATCATATTTAATATACAATACATTAGGGTTTAGTATTTTGCATTTAGCAGAATTTGGGGTTTTGCCGATAAAGAATTCTTTAAATACCTGAAGATTCTTTTCCCGGTTTGGATCAGCAGTAATCACCACCTCATGAAGCTGTACCGTATTTTCTGCCAAAACAATGGAGATTTTTACATCATTGTCATCTATGATCACACTCTTACTATAAGGGAGGTAGCCTATCATTTGTACTACAACTTCATAGGAACCCGGTTTTAGCTTGCCCAAATTAAATAAGCCGTCATTGTTGCTCACTGTAGCTGTAGTATAACCGCTTAAATATATGCCAGCCCCAGGGAGGGTCTCACCCTTTTTGTCCTTTACCGTTCCGCTGATAGAGTACAGCTTTTGGGCCTGAATGTTTAGGCAAAATATTAACAGCATAGCTGTGCCAAGTAGATATTTAATCATGGAGCTAATTTACCTTATCTTTAAGTTATTTTGCAATAAAAAAAAGCCCTTTCGGGGCTTTAATTTTGTTAAAATACGTTAAATTCATCTATGGATTCCTCGTTTAGCAAATAGCTAACTTATTGATCTCCTGATTTTAATGTGGTTTTAATTTTGGAGACCTAAAAGGTCTTGCGCATTTTTCAAGGCAGACTCTCCCGGATTTTTTCCGCTCAGCATCTCTGCAATAGCGAATATACGCTCCTCTGTGTTAAGCCTTCTTATACCAGTAGTGGTTCTCGCCGCGTCTTCTTTTTTATAGACAAAATAATGGGCTTCGCCTTTTGCTGCTATCTGTGGGAGGTGGGTGATACAGATCACCTGCATATTCTGCTCCAGCTCTCCAATCACATCACCTACACGTAAGGCTGTTTCACCAGAGATCCCCGTATCAATTTCATCAAAAATGAGCGTAGGAAGGGCGGTATGTTTAGAAATAATTGATTTTATCGCCAGCATCAGTCTGGAAAGTTCGCCGCCAGAAGCAACTTTACCTACCGGTGCGGGAGCTTGTCCGGCGTTTGCAGAGAATAACAAAGAGATCATATCTTTTCCATCTTTGTTTAGATTCTCTACTACCGATTGCTCGATCTTAATTTTAGCATTGGGCATACCCACACGAACTAATATTTCACCCACCTGTTTTTGTGCTTTATCTATCGCTTTACCGCGGTTTTTAGATAAGGTGTCTGCTATTTTTTCCAGTTCATTTTTAAGGGTATTGATACTTTTTAGCAATCGCTCAATTTCTTCATCACTATTTAAAAGTATAAATAGATTGTTTGAAAGTTCTGTTTGGATGGTTAGCAGTTCATCAATCGTATTTACCCGGTGTTTTTGCTGAAGGGTATAGATCGTATCCAGTCTTAAATTAATGCTGTCAATCCTTGCAGGATTGAAAACTATATTTTCTTCAAGCGTCTCTGTTTCCTGGGCAATATCCCTTATTTCAATCAGTGCAGAACGGAGCCTGTCATTTAATGCAGGATATTGAGGATTGAATTTTTCTATGGATTGGATCTGGTTAATTACCTCTTTTAAAATAGGAATAACAGCTGTTTCTTCCCCATCTAATAAAGTATGTCCATTTACCAATCCTCTTTTTATACTCTCAGCATTGTTTAAAGCTTCCAGTTCAATTTCTAATTCTGCCTGTTCTTCTGCACGTAAGCTTGCACTTTCCAGTTCATTAAATAAAAATTGCTCATAATCCTGTTTGCTTCTCGCTTCATCGGCCGAAGTTTGCAGATTGATCAGATGCTGAAGACTTTTTTTATATTCTTTGAATTTTTGTCTGTATTGGTTAAGCAGCGGAGCATGATCAGATAAAGTGTCTACAACTGAAAGTTGAAAGCCGGGATCGTTTACTTCAGAAGTAGCATGCTGAGAGTGGATATCGATCAGTTTTTCACCAATTTGTTTCATCACAGCAAGCGTTACCGGGGTGTCATTGATAAATGCTCTGGATTTTCCGTCAATAGATATCTCGCGTCTTAAAATGCTTTCCTGCAGAAAATCCACATCATATTCTTCAAAATAGGATTTCAAAGAGCTGCCAGAAAGATTAAACTGTCCTTCGATGACACATTTCTTATCCTGGTTGAAAAAGTATTTTGTTTCTGCGCGCTGGCCCAGGATTAAAGACAAAGCACCCAACATAATAGATTTACCTGCACCTGTTTCGCCAGTGATGATATTTAAACCTTTGTCGAGTTCAAGATCAACACTATCTATCAGTGCATAATTACGTATAGAAAGTTTTTGTAGCATATCTGGTTGCTAAATTATGAAAACTTAGTCAATCGATCTTTATTCTTTTTACAAAAGCATCCTAAGTTCACAGTCTTCAAAATTAAAGGGGCTCATATCAGCTGTACACCATAGTTAATGCAAACAAAAAGCGGCAAAAGATATCTTCTGCCGCTTAGCTTTTGTGGTGATAATAAAACTAATTATTATCTTTTTTGAGTTTCTTACTGGCCAGTTCTTCTACATCTTTATCAAACTTCTTTTTTAGTTCAATATATTCCGGGCTTTGTTTAATCTCTTGTTTGTCTACGCTTTCGGCAGAGTTTTCAGTAAAAGTAATCTCTGGCACTGTATAATTGAACTTGATATCATTCCATTTTTGACTATTAAGATTAGCTGTTTTTTGCGCCTCTTTTGCCATTTTTTCCCATTTAGCTCTTTGTTCGGAGCTATTGTATTTTGCCTGCATTTCCTGAGTATATTTCTGCCATTTAGCTCTTTGCTCTGGTGTATTGTACCGGGCTTTCATTTCCTGAGCATATTTCTGCCATTTGGCTTTTTGCTCTGGCGTATTGTATCGGGTCTGCATTTCCTGAGCATATTTCTGCCATTTAGCTTTTTGCTCTGGTGTATTTATAGTGTTTTGAAAATGCAAACTGCTTTTTTCAAGCTCCTTGCTCATTTGCTCCAGTTGAATCTGATTAACATCTCCTGCAGTTACTATATCTTTTACATTGATGGAAAAATTTGATACAGCTGATGTAAGTCCGGAAATAGCATTTGCATCTAAAATTATCTGTATTTCTGGTACTGCAGGTGGTTCTGGTACCTCAATAGGTTCTGGCGGCTCCGGGGCAGGAGGGTTCCCAATTGCATTTGGTGGTAAAGGTGGGATACCTGGTTGAGAGATATAGATCTTATTTATAGTTTTTACCTTTTTCTTTCCTGTATCCAGTGGGTTTACAGCAGATAAATGATTAGTAGTTACAGGTGGTATAACTATCTTTATGATACTCTTTTCACTTTTTGAAGGATTGAACCAGGCCAGTGATACGATTGTAGCTATGGTTAAGCTCACTGTTAAAAGCTTTTGTTTTGAATTCATGTAATTCGTTTTCATATCCGTGATTCTTTTAATGCGTTGATATAAATGTTGTTCAGTTCCGGTTGCGGCCAAAGAGAGTACAGGGCTGCTTTTATCTTTTAGCAATTCAAGCTGCAGCAAGGCATGTGCATAAGTAAGTGGTGTATCGGTAATTTTAACGACCAGGTCATCACAGGCATGCTCTCTTTCGATTTCGATTAGTTTACCTGTAAGCCATATAAAAGGATTAAAGAAGAGCACGGTATTGATCATCGTCCTGATCAGGTTAAACACGTAATCATTTCTCCTAATGTGTGAGAGCTCATGAATCAATATAGCTTCTATATGTTTGATGTCCATTTGTGCCGCAAGTGCTATGGGAAATAGAATGACAGGCTTTAAAAATCCAATGACCAATGGTACAGTCACCTGGTTAGAAAGACGGAAATCAATTTGCCTTTTGACATGCAGGTTTCTGGTAAGCTGCTGAAACAGAATTTTCCATGCTGCAGGGATTTCTGTATAACTGGCTTTTTTGAGTGCCCTTACTTTAGTGTATCCCTTGATTACAATAAAGGACTGTACAAAAAGGCCAAGCGTATAAAGAAGAACCAGCGTTGGAAATAGGCGTTCTGCATATTGTGACAATGTTGTAGGTAGTACCGTTTTAAATGAGATTAGATGCGGTACAGTATTATGATCTAAATCTGTTGGCCAGTGAAAGACCGATAAAAAAGTAAATATAAAACAGATAAATAATAAACAATTCGCTGTATAGGCCAGCATATATTTAAGTTTTGCACTTAGCCTAAATACTTTCATCTGGCTGGGCAGGAGTAACGCATAGATCAGTGCACCTTGCCATAAAGAGTGGAGTATGCTCCAGCCAGTGGCTTGTATGAGATTGTTTAAAAGAGTTTCCATAATTTATTTATGATCTAGTTCATTTAAATATTTCTTTATCGCTTCTATTTCATCTTTGCTGGAATTATGATTTCCCAGTGCCTGCATCACCAATCTTGCTGCCGATCCGTTAAAGGCATTGTCGATAAGTTTTGATACGAGGTGCTGCTGGGTTTTCTGTTGACTTGCCAGGGCACTATAGATATGAGTTTTTGAACTGGTATCCCTCTTAACCAATCCTTTTTCATGCATGATCTGCATAAGCTTTAGCGTAGTGGTATATCCCGCTTCTTTATTTCTGGTTAAGATTTCGTGCACATCTCTCACTGTACAATCGCCTTTTTCCCATAAGATCTGAAGTATTTCAAGTTCGCTTTCTGTAGGTTTTATATTGCTGGATGTAGTCATACGCTTATACGAATTGTTTCGTATTCAAATGTACGAATATATTCGTATTAGCAAAATAAATTTTAATTTTTTTTAAGAAAGAGTTTGGATGACTGTAGAATACGGATTATTGGTTCTTTTTTAACACATCATATTTATTGATGTCGGCTGGATCTATTTCACTAAGCAGTGTATAGGCCTGGATTTTATCCTGGCTGTTTCCCATCAAAAGGATATTTGTTGTTTCCTCTGCTTTGGTAGCGAAGTATACATTTGGAAAAATAGAGCCTAGTTTCTGTTTGTCCATTTGCTGCAGATCTGGCAAATAGTTTAGCATTAATTTTGCGCCTTTAGATGGATCTTCCTGCATACGATCTAATATGTTGGCGTGATAATTATAAATGAATACCCTCAGGTCCTGCAAGTTTTTGTTGAGTAGGTTTTCATTTAGCCAATACCGGTTACGCAATCCATCATATGCCTTCCATCCGGAGTTGCCTGACGATTGTGCAATATTGAGGATATTTTGGGCTTTTAGATAATAGGGGGTACCACCCAGCTGGCTAAAGCTATCTTTATCCAGTCCGATGATTGTATAGGCATAATAAGAAAGGAGTGAACTCAGGTTGGTAAGGTAATTCTGGTTAGAGAAGTCAATAGGCTGTCCTTCGTTGTAACTAAAATCGAAGTCTTTATCATTTAGATTGAGCAGGGTACTATTGTAAGATGTTCCAAAAATAGGTCTGCTGGTTTGTATCTGTGCATCGGCAGTATAGCCAGAACCGCCATCCCATGAATTAATAGTGATCACTATATTGCAGTCGATCTTTTCCTGAGGACGATAATTTTCACTGGTCCACTTGTTATTATTTAGGAAGTTTCTCACCGTTGAACGGATCAGCTCGATATTGTTCTTATTAATATTCGGCACTTTAGGTGCTGAAACCTGTACCTGTGCATTTAATTCCTGCGAATAGCCTGTTATGCAGCATAACAGGGAAAGTAGAACTAGGTAAAGTTTTTTGTTCATGCCTGGTACAATCTTAGTATTTCGCTGCAGATATCTTTGGCTACGTCAATCTTAGATTTAACAGTATAGACCTTTTTTTCTTCTGCACGATTAAAGATAGTAATTTTGTTGGTATCTTTTTGAAAGCCTGCACCGGCATCATTCAATGAATTCAGCACGATCATGTCAAGGTTCTTTTTGTGCAGCTTATACTTAGCATGTTCCTCTTCGTTTTCTGTTTCCAGAGCAAAACCTGCCAGGAATTGATCTTTGGTTTTCATTTCTCCTAAGGCAGACAGGATATCTACGGTTTTCCTGAGATCAATAGAAAAAGATTCGTCTTTCTTTTTAATTTTTTGAGTAGCTACCTTATCGGGTGTATAGTCTGCTACTGCAGCACTCATAATAGTAATGGAAGTTTGCGGGAAGTTAGCGTTGCAAGCCTCCAGCATTTGCGCTGCTGTGGTTACATCGATTCTATGCAGCAGCTGCGTACTTTTTTCTGCAGTTGGTCCACTGATCAATATTACTTCTGCCCCTAAACGTGCCATTTCATCTGCAATGGCAAAGCCCATTTTACCCGATGAATGATTGCCGATAAAGCGAACGGGATCTATAGGCTCATAAGTAGGACCAGCAGTTACCATTACCCTAATGCCTGCGAGTGGAAGATTCTTCCTGATGCTATCGATTAAGAAAGTAACAATTTCTTCAGGTTCTGCCATTCTTCCTTCGCCATGCAAGCCACTAGCCAGTTCTCCGCTATTAGGAGAAATAATGAGGTTCCCAAAGCTGTGAAGTTTTTCTACATTGGCACGTGTACTTTCATGCTTCCACATGTCCAGGTCCATTGCAGGGGCATAATAAACCTGGCATTTGGCAGAAAGGTATACGGCGCTGAGTAAATTATCGCATAACCCATTGGCCATTTTCCCTATGGTATTTGCACTTGCAGGAGCAATAATCATATAATCGGCCCAAAGGCCTAATTCTACATGGTTACTCCATACACCAGTTTCTTCTTCGAAGTATTTGGTATAAACAGGATTTTTAGATAAGGTAGCGAGGGTGAGCGGCGTAATGAAATTTGCCGCATCTGCAGTGAGAATAACCCTGACGTTTGCGCCTGCTTTAATCAGAAGTCTGACTAATATGGCAGCCTTATAAGCCGCGATGCTGCCGCAAACGCCAAGGATGATATTTTTATTTTTGAGCATGGTCTATAAATGCAATTATTTTGCAAGTTAATGACTGCACAGGTATTATTGAGGATCTTTAGCTGGATTTCTGTAATAAACTTTATCATTCAGAAACTCATCAATTGCAATCAGCGAAGGTTTAGGCATACGCTCATAGTGCTTGCTGATCTCGATTTGTTCCCTGTTTTCAAAAATCTCTTCTAAATTGTCATTTGAAGAAGCAAACTCAGCTAATTTACCGTGCAGCTCTTCTTTCATGTTATTAGAAATTTGATTAGCCCTTTTAGAAATAATCACTAAAGACTCATAGATGTTTTCAGTCTTTTGATCTAAATCATTTACATTTCTTGTTACCGTCGTATTTGGTATTGCGGGTTTATTCGTATTCATTATTGTCCTGGGGTTTTAATCATGTTACTAATACTGTCTCTTTTCTGATCTTTCGCTGCTATAGCTTTATATTTTGCGATCTGATTAGCTTCAAGTTTCATTATTTCCTTGGCATTTGCTATGCCGGCTTCACTGTTGCTTTTCAATGTTTTCGCTTCTTCAAGGTACTTACTTTGAGGATATTTTTCTATAAAGTCATTTGCATAACCTATTGCTTCAGTATACCTGTCTTCCTGACGGAATGGATAACTGTCTTTAGCGTAGTTGTATTCAGATTTAACGATCAGCAGATCCATGTCTTCAATGTATTTAATATCCGGAAAGTCTATTTCTCCATTTTTTAAGGCGATGACAGATGCTTTATAATTGGTAATCTGGTAATTTCCAAGATCATAATATAACCTTGCATTGGTGTATGCTTTTAATTCTAGTTTAGCACGCAGATCTGTAATATACTGACTTGCTTGTTTAACACGGTCACTTTTTGGATATAAGTTGATAAATAGTTGCAGTGCATCAATTGCTTTATAGGTGTTTTCCTGATCCAAAGCAAATTCCGGAGAATCAAGATAGTAACAATAAGCACCCATATATCTACATTCTTCGGCGTTTTTACTGGTAGGATAAGTATCAGCAAAATATTTAAACTGATAACGGGCAGTGGTATAATCTTTTAGTCTGAATAAGGTATAGGCGTAGTAATAGTTCAAATCTTCTGCCTCGGTTCTGCCCCTGTATTTCTGAGAAAGATCTTCAAATAAGATTAATGCTTTTGAATAATCCTTCTTGTTGTACAGTTTAATAGCCTCCTGGTATTTTTTGGCCACATCATTACTCAGCCTGATTTTTTCAAAACGGCTTTTGCAACCTGCAATACTCAAGGCGATTACGGTAAAACTTAATATAATAACGTGTTTAATTTTAAACATTGTGCAAAGATAAGTTAATAATACGATAACGTCAATTAAAAATAATTGTCCGCTAAGCTATATAAAGGCTTTTTATAAGTCAAGCAGTTAACATAATTTAACAAATCAAGTTTAGAAGATGTATAATCAAAGCTGGATTAAGGATATTATGCGATATATACTATAGTTATTTATTTTATAACTGTAATGAAAGAAGACAATCCGGAGCTATAATAACTGGTTGTTATCTGCCCTATACTGCTATTAGAAGACAGATTTATTCTTGAATGAATCCAAAACACAACCATAGCTTTTGTCATACTGTTTCAGGGAGATTATTTGATCACCATAATAACGAGAAAAAAAGTTAGATAATACTGATCTTCCTGTAATCACTTGACAAGCGATAAGAATAGTTAGGTTTCAAATTTGGTCATTATGAACCGGAGTAGTGGTCGGGAAGAGATAGGGGTGTTACCCATAGAAGAACATCGTTCTCCATGTTCACTCCAATGTTTACGCTATATATATATTGGAGTGACGATGTATAGATGACGTTTTAGTATAGGAAACATCCGGGCCACATCCCGATTACTACTCTATTACAGCCGGCCTTAAAGCTTATTTGATATATGGTTCATTTATATCAGCTGTCTGGAATCATCAGTACAGGTTCTGTTTATCTGCAAAGATGATGTATATATATAGGCTATATCATAAAGTCCCGTAGTCAGGAGTGGAAACTACGCAGATCGCTTATTCAGGAATTAAATGATGAGTCAAGACTGGTCACATGCCTTGTCACATCCCCCTACTGCTCTTTTTGATGTCTAATGCCCTTTTTATTTTTTCCTTGCAATTTTTTCTGCTTGTTAAACAGCGGGTTAGCGGTGCGGTGCAAATTAATAGAATAGATTGTTTGGTGGAACCTATATTTTTCTTACTTTTGCATCCCGCTTCGGAGGAAGGGAAACAGTGAAAGGGATATAGAGTGAAGGATTTGAAAGGTGGTGAAGTAGGAAGTTGTTAAGGTTTCTTGAAGATTTAAAAAAGGTTTCGGTCTTTGGAAAATAAAAAAAGAAAAAGCTTGACAGAATGAAAAAGTTTTCTACCTTTGCAGTCCCAACAAAAACGGGAAAAACAAAAGCTGCCTGACGGATGTCAGGAAGTTTACAAAACAAGATTGAAACGATGGGGATAAAGGAAGTGAAACAGGAAGATTAAGACCTGTTAAACGGAAAACAAACCATTGCAACATATAAAGGCCGCCGCGAGGTTAGTGCCGAGAAGTTCATTAAAGAGATGTCATTTATACACGTAGCGGGGTAAGCAAGTACAAGTTCAAAGTACATGAACCGCACGAGTTTTTTAAGTCTATTCTGACAGACAAATAAGAATACAAGACTATTATTAATACAAGTTAAGAATGGTCAGTGTTCAAACTACAACATTTTACAATGGAGAGTTTGATCCTGGCTCAGGATGAACGCTAGCGGCAGGCCTAATACATGCAAGTCGAACGATATTTCTAGTTTACTAGAGAAAAAGTGGCGCACGGGTGCGTAACGCGTATGCAACCTACCTTAATCAGGGGGATAGCCCGAAGAAATTCGGATTAAGACCGCATAAAATCACAGCACAGCATTGTGCAATGATCAAATATTTATAGGATTAAGATGGGCATGCGTGACATTAGCTAGTTGGCGGGGTAACGGCCCACCAAGGCTACGATGTCTAGGGGATCTGAGAGGATGACCCCCCACACTGGTACTGAGACACGGACCAGACTCCTACGGGAGGCAGCAGTAAGGAATATTGGTCAATGGAGGGAACTCTGAACCAGCCATGCCGCGTGCAGGAAGACAGCCCTCTGGGTCGTAAACTGCTTTTATTCGGGAATAAACCTGCTTACGTGTAAGTAGCTGAATGTACCGAAGGAATAAGGATCGGCTAACTCCGTGCCAGCAGCCGCGGTAATACGGAGGATCCAAGCGTTATCCGGATTTATTGGGTTTAAAGGGTGCGTAGGCGGCTTTTTAAGTCAGGGGTGAAAGACGGTAGCTCAACTATCGCAGTGCCCTTGATACTGAAGAGCTTGAATGGACTAGAGGTAGGCGGAATGTGACAAGTAGCGGTGAAATGCATAGATATGTCACAGAACACCGATTGCGAAGGCAGCTTACTATGGTTTTATTGACGCTGAGGCACGAAAGCGTGGGGATCAAACAGGATTAGATACCCTGGTAGTCCACGCCCTAAACGATGAATACTCGCTGTTAGCGATACACAGTTAGCGGCTAAGCGAAAGCGTTAAGTATTCCACCTGGGGAGTACGGTCGCAAGATTGAAACTCAAAGGAATTGACGGGGGCCCGCACAAGCGGAGGAGCATGTGGTTTAATTCGATGATACGCGAGGAACCTTACCCGGGCTTGAAAGTTAGTGAATGATTTAGAGATAGATCAGTGAGCAATCACACGAAACTAGGTGCTGCATGGCTGTCGTCAGCTCGTGCCGTGAGGTGTTGGGTTAAGTCCCGCAACGAGCGCAACCCCTATGTTTAGTTGCCAGCACGTTAAGGTGGGGACTCTAAACAGACTGCCTGTGCAAACAGAGAGGAAGGAGGGGACGACGTCAAGTCATCATGGCCCTTACGTCCGGGGCTACACACGTGCTACAATGGATGGTACAGAGGGCAGCAAGCTGGTAACAGCAAGCAAATCTCCAAAAGCCATTCACAGTTCGGATAGAGGTCTGCAACTCGACCTCTTGAAGTTGGATTCGCTAGTAATCGTATATCAGCAATGATACGGTGAATACGTTCCCGGGCCTTGTACACACCGCCCGTCAAGCCATGGAAGTTGGGGGTACCTAAAGTATGTAACCGCAAGGAGCGTCCTAGGGTAAAACCGATAACTGGGGCTAAGTCGTAACAAGGTAGCCGTACCGGAAGGTGCGGCTGGAATACCTCCTTTCTGGAGAAGGAAAAGATTACCCGCTGCGTAAATGATATAAATGACAATAAAATCTCAAAAAGAAAAACCCATAGGATGAAA
>Ga0233344_1000169_pt1 | contig 12301 bp, 11 predicted proteins | sample GEONDECOMP281_FD_180697 | JGI IMG/M metagenome (GOLD analysis project Ga0233344, IMG submission 180697) | Leaf litter microbial communities from Shasta-Trinity National Forest, California, United States - GEON-DECOMP-281 | ecosystem: Environmental > Terrestrial > Plant litter > Unclassified...
GAATCCATACTCGATACAGCCTTAGGGATCATTAGCCTGGTTCATCTAAATCACCGGTCGCCCAGTTTAGATGAAGCTGTTAATTTTTTAATTGAACAACAAAATTCTTATGGCAACTGGCCAAGATGGGCAGTTTATTATGGCGGCCCAAAAAAGCTTAGTTGCTTTGGATCAGAAGAATTGACAACAGGTTTTTGCCTGGAAGCACTAGCGCTATATCAAAAAACTAAGCCGGGTTATGAAAATACTTAACATCATCAGGTCACAGGAATGGTGGGGCCATAAGCTTCCTCCATTGCTTGCAATAGGTTATGCTACAGCATTAATGTCGGCAGTTCCACTTTATCGTGTGGCGCTATGGCTGGTCTTTCTTTTATTTTCACTGGTAGCGGGCGCTATATATGTAAGTGTGATCAATGACATTACAGATCTGGAAGAAGATCTTGCCAGTGGAAAATCGAACAGAATACAGAAAGTCCCGCTAAAGTTTAGGTGGATCATCCCCGCTATCTGCATCATACTCGGACTAATATTCGGCTATTTCCTATACCCCGATCTGTTATCATGCCTGCTTTACCTACTTTCCTGGATCGTATTTAGCCTCTATTCTATCAAGCCGGTGAGGTTAAAAAACAGAGGAATATTAGGCGTTTTGGCTGACGGATGTGGCTCACATGTATTCACCAGCTTACTAATGATATCAAGTGTAAGTTATGTTACCCACCAGCATATCAATTGGATATGGTTTAGCGCAGTTGGCATCTGGGCCTTATGTTACGGACTTAGAGGTATCCTCTGGCATCAATTTGCTGACAGGGAGAACGACATTAAAGTAAATTTAAATACGTATGCGAGTAAACAAGATCCTCAGAAATTTAAAAATAAAGCCAGGTTATTGTTCTTTATTGAATTATCGGGCCTGGGAATTATCCTTTATGAAATAAACCTGGCTTCTGCCATCATTGCTTTATTGCTGTACTTGTTCTTAGTTTATATCAGGTATAAGAGAAATAAGGATCAAATTATCATCGTTTTAAAAACGAACGATCAACCATTTCAGATTATAATGGCAGATTATTATCAAATGCTATTACCCCTATCCTTGCTATTGACGTCGGTAACTTTGAATAACATAAATTTAATTGTGCTCGTTATTCATATCCTACTTTTTCCACAGATAATAAAGCTCGCAATTTATGATTATAGCCGATTTACAATCTCATTTTTACTAAAAAGATATAAAGCAAGGTAATTACCTTTTTATAAGTCAACAATATTTAGCTATATTTATTTCAACACCAAATGCGATCTATAACAACTTATAAACCATTAATAATATCGAAAAATATACAATAATAACAACAGATATTAAATCCAATCTTAACAATCTGTATTTATTATAAAAATCCAAATCAATTAGCTGCTTCTTCAAAATAAAATACAAATGGATGTTCAAAGTCTAGTTACCATCATCATACCCACCTATAACAGAGAAACAAAACTTCCGGACGCTATAAAAAGTGCACTGAATCAAACCTACAAAAACATACAGATTGTAGTGATCGATGATGGATCTGTTGACAATACAGCTAATATTCTAAAAGAATTTCCGCAGGTAGAATATTACTATCAGGAAAATGCAGGTCAGGCTTCGGCCAGGAATGCAGGATTAAAGCATGCCAGGGGTTCTATCGTAGCTTCACTTGATTCTGATGATATCTGGTATCCTGATTTTTTAACCAATTGTGTAGAAAAATTAGAAGCTGAACAATTGGATTTTGTTTTTGCCAACTGGGATCAGGATTCAAAAGGTGGCAAAAGCTGGAGCTTTTTATCCAAGGATCCATTTTTACTTCCTTATTTCGAAAAAAAGAAAGATAACTGGGTAGTGTTAGATTATAAAGAGGTGCGGGACCTTTATTTGAAATCATGCCCTTCCCCATCTTCTTCCGTAGTCATTCGCAGATCTTCTATTATCTCAGGATGGGATGAAAAAATGAATATCGGTGATGACTGGTGTATGTATTTGGAGATGATCTTATATAAAGAGTGCAGGGCCGCTTTTACCTTGGAGAAATTATGGAATAAAAGAATAGACGAGATCAATATTTACGATGGCAGGAGATGGAGTGAAGTGCTGGAGTACCTGTACATTGCTGATCTCAAAAGAAAGATATCAAAATTTAAAGATCTGCTGACGACTAAAGAACGTAAAATACTGGAAGAAAGGTATATGGTAAGTTTGGTTGAATTTTCCAAGCATAACCTGATCCGTGAGCTGAATTTTAAATATTCACTGATATTATTGAGCAGATCATTTGCGATAAATATCCCATATACACTTAAAGCAATCCCAAAGGTCTTTATCAAGGGTTTACAGGGGAAAATTAAATTACATCAAAAAAAACAACTTTCATTGTAGTCAACAGGATCAGCGCTACGGTTCTTTAATTTCGGCTGGGGGATAGATCAGAAACGAATAGGGATTAGGTAAGGGACTATGATATGGTGAATAAAGACCTAAATAATTCAGCATTTTGCTTTCATCCATTTTGTTGATGAAAAAATCCGTTGACAATAAATAATACTTGAGCAATTCCCTTATGCGGTCGGATTGTTCATAGTTTAATTTCAAATAATAGGTAGTCTTCCATTTTATCGTGGACAGTGTATTATTCGCACTCGATTTGAAATAATCGTCCACATATCGTACTGCACTTCCCGGAGCCAATTTAAGGTAGTAGAATTCCTTTTCTATCAGCTCAACAGCAAACTCGTTTATTCCTGGAGCGATAAAATAAAGCGAAGGAGGTACAATAGCTATACCAGCGGCTGCTCCTGCTAATGTTATAAATTTTCTTCGTTTCATTTAGAAGGTTTTGTCTGCTGCAAATAACGACAATGCCGATAAGGTTAGCGTAGGGTTAGATGGGCCAAAAGTAGTGAAAGCACCGGCGCCCAATACAAATAAATTACGATACTGATGATGGACTAAATGTTGATCAACTACCCCGTCTTTTTGATGATTACTCATCCTTGTGCCCCCAATTATATGCCCTTCATGTGAAGCAGGAGGCAGAAACTTTAATCTTTCTACCGGCAAACAGGATAAGATACCCGGCAGCTTCTGTTTCATGTTTTCTACGGCCTTTAACGTATAAGCAGATCTGTCCTTAAAATGCACTTCAGGAATAAAAGGGTTATTGGACGTAGTGATATAGTTTGAGTTTAAGGGAAGATCTTCAAACACCATTCTAAAACTAGCCATATTTAAATATTTACCCCTCTCCAGCCGAATATCATAAGGGGCATTATTTGCTTCAATTAAACAGGCTGCAAACTCTTTCCTGTGGTCTCCGTCATACAGCATATAACCATTTGCATTAACCCAGGTACTGCCCCCTACATTTTTCATGTTATCGAGATAAATCAGCACCTGCATACCCAGCTGCTCGCCAAATCCTCTGCCTGTTAAAGGGTTTTTATCGCCCGACTGCAATAAGATGTTAGCATTAAAGAATGGGTTTGCCCCCAAAACAACAACTTCCCCTTTTACACTTCTTTCCTTACCATCCTGCTGAAAGAGAACTTTTTGAACAAGATTATTAACCATTTCCAGATGATATACCTGAGCACCGTACAGCAATTCTACACGAGGATCTTCATATACCTGCATATTGGAATTTTCAATGGTAAACTTTGCATTTACCGGACAGGTTTCGCAGGTACTAAATGCCATACAACCATTTCTATGTGTTATACTTCTGCTGGCCCTGGCACCTGGCTGACTGATATATTTGTTGCCATAGGTTTTATGCATGATTTTATCGACCAGCGTAAATGCATGCGGAGGCAAAGGGTATTTACCTTTTTTAGGAAATGGAGTATCATCAGGACCAGATACTGACATGATATTTTCAGCCTCCCCGTAATACTGTTCCAGATCATTATAGTCTACCGGCCAGTCCTGTGCAATACCATATTTAGATTGCATTTTAAAATCATTAGGCATAAAGCGGGGTGTGCATCCCCACCAGCAATTTGATGAACCTCCGTAACCTGTAGAAAATGGCCATTCCTTTTCTTTATTTACATTTAGAATAGCATCCTGCCAGGGCAGATCATGTTTTTGGTCACTACTATATTCGCCTTTTTTTACTTTAAGCCGCTCCGCCTGGGGATAAAAATATCCTTTCTCCAGTACCAATATCTTTTTTTCGCCTTTCGTCTTGGCTAAATATTTCTTTAAAAAAAAGCTGGATGCAAAGCCCGTCCCTACAACTACTAAATCGTAATGATCATATTTCATATTTATATAACAACAAATAAAAATTAATGTATGAGGTATTATTAATTATTTGAATTCTTAAGGAACCAGTACAGCCAGTTTATCTTTACAAACATCAAAACACAAAGCAGAATAGTAAATAATACCAGGTAAAGCATAAACCATTTCCTGGTATATAACTTTTCTGATCCCTGTACAGGAGAATCTTTTAGTAAACCTATCCTAAGGTACCAGGAAAAAAGTAATGCGAAAAACGGGAAGCTTACCAGCAGTTCGATTCTGTCTTTGATTAAAAATATGCCTAAAAAAAATGCCGAAGTAATCGCATAAAAGAACATAGAGACCAATAAGCTATTCTCCGTGTAAAATTTAAATGACCGGCGGTATTGCCCTGCTATTTTAGCGTCAGCAATTAGTCTGTATTCCGCAAACCTTTTAGTGGCCATTAAAAATGCCCCACCCATCCAATAAGCAATAATTATACTGATTGGAGGAAAGGTATTGATCCAATTTAAATCCCATTTGCTATTGGGAATGCCCAATGCAGGACTAAATATAAACCAGCCTGCAGCAAACCTAATGGGGTTATTAATAGATTCACTTAAAACGTCTAGAAAAACCCGGTCTTTACTTCTAATGGGTTTCACATTATAAATTACTCCCATTATCAATAAAAACAATGCGGTAAAGAAAAATTTAATAGAAACTGAATAGGCCAGCCCCAGGCCTGCAATTGCCAGAAGCACATATTCAGTATAAAGAATTACTGGGTTAATTACAGTAACGACAGATGATCTTTTCTTTTTTAATGGATGAAACTGATCAAATCCTTTATCCAGATATTCATTGATCACATAATTGGCAGATGCAACCAGGCAGATACTAGTTATTCCAACAATAATCTTTAAAACTAGATCTGTGCTAAATGAAGTATGAAATATAGAAAGTGCAAAAAGCATTCCCGGTACCATAAATACATTTTTTACCCAATTATCGGGCCTCATAATAGCAATATATTCTCTTAATCCGGCTGGCTTAAGCTCTTTTTGCTGATCTTCAGAAAGAGCGCTACTCTCTAAAGTAATTTTTTCGCTCATCATAACTAATTTCGGGATTGAATGAAGTAATCAGAAAGTTTAGTAAAAAAATCTTTCTGCGCCTGAATCTTATCTACTAAAAGAAAGGGAATACCTGCATGCTCAGCACATACGCCATCCAACTCAAAACGATCTCCTATAAACAAACAATTCTCTTTTTTTGTGATTTGCAAAGCAGATAGAACAGCCTTCAAACCATTTGGTAAAGGCTTAAAAGCATTTACAGCTGGATCCGTAGAACAAACTTCCACCTCAGCATGCAGGCCCATCCAGACTAATTTATCCTTCGAGTTGTAATCTGAATAAATTGCGGTCTTAACCCCATGGTCTTTTAGGTCTGCAAAAAATTGCGCAACTCCAGGATACATACAGCGTTTGAGATAAGGGTTGGGACTGTTAAAAATCCATTGATCTACTACCCTCTTTACATCCTCTAATTTCTCATTTGAGCTTTCTGCACACCATATATATTGCGCATGCTCCAGATCCGGTCCTTCAACCCCAGCCCTCTTTTCTCTTTCTTTTCTAAAGTGGTAGAGAATATTAAGCTCTCTGTATTTCCATGGTCTGAAAGCGTAATAATAAACTAATTTAAATAACATTATCTTTCTTAACGCTGATTGTCTGTAAAGAGTACCGTCTACATCAAATATTACGACCTCCAGCTCTTTCCAGAAACAATTTTCCATATTTTTTACTTATTAAAGGATAAAAATAATAAAATATTAGATATTGCAGGGGTTAAAAGTCTAAAAATGAATAATTTAATCAAGAAGAACTTTTTTGACAATAATGAAAAGCTGATAAGAATCCAGTTTATTATTATAGTATCAGGCATAAGCCTGCGCCTCTTCCACTATATTTATAACCGCTCACTCTGGCTGGACGAATGTTATTTAACATCAGGTCTGCTGCATATGAATTATATGGATCTGGCTACCAAGGTATTGGATTATCAGCAAAAAGCCCCTATAGGATTTCTATGGCTGGTAAAATTATCAATGAATTTATTCGGCAACCAGGAAATGGTTCTTAGAATGATACCTTTAATAGCGGGCATCATCTCCTTATTTTTATATTCCAGGATATGTAGTTATTTTTTAAAACCCTGGGCACATATAATAGCTTTAAGCATTTTCTCTTTTGCCCCGGCACTCATTTACCACAGTGTAGAAATTAAACAGTATTCCATGGAATGCCTGGCAACAGTAGCTGCACTTTATCTTTTTATCGCTTTTAAAGATCAACCAGAATGGAAAGCAAAAATATATTGGGGCATATTCGGCGGTCTGCTGATCTGGTTCTCCTATTCTGTGATTTTTGTTTTGGCTGGTATAGCAGGCGGAATGAGTATCCACTATCTGCTAAAAAAAAACTGGAAGACTTTTTCCACCAATCTCCTTCCGTTTTTAATGTGGCTGGCAAGTTTTCTGATTAACTTTTTACTATTTACCCATAAACATGCGGATACGGATTGGGTGGTCTACTTTTTTAAAACGTACGACAATTTTATGCCCTTTCCTCCTCATTCTCTGCATGAGCTTACCTGGTTCCCAAGGAATTTTATGAGCATGCTAGACTATCCCTTAGGTTTAAGATGGGATCTTAAAGAATTGACCAGTAATTTCATGGCCAGCATTTTAGCGGTACCAATCCTCCCTATCATTTTATTTTTTACAGGAATTTATACGCTATTTATCCACCACAGAAGAAATTTCTATATCCTCATATTGCCTGTATTATTAATGCTGGTCGCATCAGGCCTCAATTTATATCCTTTAGTAGAAAGATTCTGGGTATTTATTGCACCGATATTTATCCTGTTTATTGCTATGGGCTTCGAGCATTATCAATATAAATTAAAATCAGATAAAATATTATGGGCAATATTTTCATTGCTTATTGCAGGCCCCATCATTCAGTCAGTAAATTTTCTGATCTATCCGGAAAAATTCTATAAGCACAAAAAATCCTTTGAAAGAGAAAGCCTCCTGTACATTAACAATAATTTTCAGCCTGGCGATGCTGTGTATAATTACTGGAACAATTCACCCGGTTATCAGGTATATAAAAATCTTCAAAACTTTAAATATCACGCTATTGAAGGGCGCGACTTCAGAAAAGAGTCTGTTAGTTTAAATGACTATAACCAGCATTTAGAAAAAGATTTTAAACATTTTTCAAACCATAAGAGAGTATGGCTGGTGTTTAACAATCTATATTTGACCGATATTGGCGATAAAGCTGATGACCCTCAGTGGTATTATAAAAATCAATTATCCCCCAATAATAACCTGCTCAAAGAAATGAATAAGTTTGGACATCCATTAAAAAGGATGATCACAAAAGATGTAACTATTTATCTATTCGGGTTAAACTGATCATAAAAAAGATTAAATCCCTTGTACCTAATGCTATTTTTTACTGGCAAGTGTATTAAATATCTCTTTTTTGTTCTGATTCTTTTGTGAGATCATATTCAGTAACAGTATGCCTATGACAAAGAATCCCAAACAAACTAAAGCTGTGGTAAAGAGACTTACGGTCATTGTACTTGCCCAGCCCAGTATCGCCTCACTGGTAAATAGCTTTTTGTAAAGAACAAATCCAATCAGACCTAAAAAGGCAACAATAATGAAAATGAATATTTTAAGGAATACCATCAGTAATTCTTCGGCATATTCTACAAATGATTTGAAGGCATGATGTACCAGACTTGTTAAGTTCATCTTTGACTTACCATCTATACGTTTTAACCTGTTATAAACTATGCTGGTCGACTTCACTTTTTGTTTAGATAAGTGAGCAGCAAAATGGATAAAAGAGGTATAACAAGAGGTTTCAAGAACCCTTTTAGTGATCATGCAAAAATTGCCAAAGTTTAAAACTTTACCTGTAATAATTTTAAAGATAAAACGATAAACGTAATAAGACACCTGAAAAGATAAGCTTTCCTGTCTTCTGCCCCTTGCTACATTGATAATGTCATAACCGTTGATCTGAAGTAATTCAGTAATCGCTTCCGGATCATCTTCACCATCAGAATCCATGATGATAAATTTATTAGAATCTAATTTTTGTGAATAAAGTAATCCCTGATAGATAGCAGCCTGATGTCCTACATTAAATTTAAGCGGTAATACCGTAAGTTCAACATTTGAAGCTTCAAATTCAAATTGAGAAAGCAAAGACAAGGTGTTATCTGATGAACAGTCGTCAACCACTACTACTTCAAATTGATAAGGTAACACAGTAACAACTTTTTCAATATTTCTTAAAAATGCGATTACAGTCGTGTTTTCATTAAAGCATGGGGTGATGATGACTACTTGTTCTTCTCTCATATACTATTAGTTTGGCGAAAATTTATAAATTAGATAACCTTCAATGTTTTTGACCAGTTTAAATCTGGTTTTTTTTATACTCTCCAGATCTTTCAGCACGATGAACCTCAATATAGGTTCTGATTCAATGATATATTCTACTTGTCCATTACGGATCATATCTTCAAATTTTTTGTATCCTACTACCTTAGATGGTTCTTTAGATGTTTCTATGATATCCATTTGGGGAAGAAGACAATTTCTAAAAAAGATGTTGTTCAATCCTTGTCTGGATGGTATCGTATAGTCATTAGTTAGATTGGCAAATATATATTTGCCGTTCATCTTTCCTCCGTCATGTTTAATGTAATCTGCAACCGATAACGCAGCAGATCTTTGCTTTTTAATATCAGCATTATGGTCAAAGGTTAGGATAAGTTTTCCATTATAAGCCCCACACAATAATGTAGCCATAATTAGATAAAAATAAAATGAAGCTTCTTTTATGCTTAGGAACGGACTGTCTAAGGATGGTTTATTCTGACCACTCTGCAATTCGTTCATTAAAAGTAATAAGGAAAGATTAATGAAAAGTATGTAATATTGAGCGGTAGAACCCATTTTTAGGGCTGTTACTGAAGCAAAGATCAATGATCCCAGTGTTAAAACAGCAAGTAGCCGATCAATAGGCAATCCTTTAAATAAAACGTTTTTTCTGATCATTAGCGAAAGAGAAATCAGGATGATCGGTAACGTTATTAAAATAAACAGACCTTTTCTGTGCACATATATTAAACTTTCAAGGTTAAAACCGTTAGCGATACCACCTATAACATTAGCAAAGAATGAATCGTAACTATAATTCCATAAAAACAGAATACCTGTATAGATGATTACAGAAAAAATTAACAGTTTAATCAGTCCCTTCCAATCTCCATTCAGAACACAAAATCCAGAGAACATAATAATTAATTGAATTCCGCTCTGTTTAGAGAAAACTGATAATGCCGTTAATATCACAGTGATCAGTAACAATAATGTAGACCTTAATGGCGTTCCTGGTTTTACCAGATAGATCAAAAAACAATAAATTGAAGTAATAGAGATCATATCCTGCAGGGAATCTGGTCTCACAGCAAAATTATGTGACAGATTTAGGGTAAAGGAGAGTAATAATAAAAAGTAACATTTGTTGATAGAAAGAGAAAAAAAAGATCTGCCGATCTTATAGACGATTAATGCCGTAACCACATTAAATATAAGGTTCCAGCTACGTCCAATAATATATAGTGAATAAATGTCGTCACTGCCTTTAGAGAATAGTTTTGCCGTATACTCACATATATAATAATAAAGCGGAGTATATTGGGTAATTGAAAATGGTGCAAGAGACGGCGTTGAATACAATTTACCATGATTAAGTAATACCTGAATGCTATAAATTACATTCTGCTCTACTCCGGCAATGTCGTTACCATCTGAAAAAATTATTAATAACCTTATTATAAAAAAGGCTACAAATATAAAAAGAGCCAGGTAAGGAAATAATTGATAAATTCTTGGATTGATTTTCATTACTAATGAGTTGGAAATTTACTTTGATAATTACTCTGTAACATTTATGATGCAATACTTTGCCACCTAAAGGTTAAGCTTTAAAGACAATATATTTTTTAGTTACATAGTTAAAGAATGCAACAATTCCTATAGCAAGAACCTTACAAACACGGATGTCTAACTTCACTATTTGAAAAAAGAACCATAAAATGCATTGATTGAGAGCTAATGCCAGGATAGAAAATAAAACAAAAGAAAGGAATTCAACTTTTTTAGAATATTTACTATTTCCAAATACAAATGCCCTTGAGAGTACATAATTAAGGCTTACAGCAATCACAATAGAAATTGCATTAGCAATAAGATACTCTAATTTGAAAAAACTAATCAGGAAATTGAAGGTCAGAAATTCTATACAAGCACAAAACAGGCCGACAAGAATAAATTTAAATAGCTGTAATTTGATTAAGTTTTTTATAATTTCCACAAAGAGTTTTATTGCAATTCTATTTTTCGAATATAAGAATACTTTGCCGGTAATTAAAATTACAGTCACCAACAAGCCCTGTGGATAAACCGGGTCTGCTGGCATTTACAGGAATCAATTTAGCAGATCATCCAAATTAGGCGATAATATCCAATAGTAATCAGGAGAATATCTACAGGAGTAATTTAGCCAATAGCTTTGGAATGCTCATCGATGACATCCAAAATTTCGTTATTCACCTCACTATCAAACTTTCTCGCGAAAAGCATATCAGAAGCGATCATCTTCCCCATATCCTCGACACCCAGAATTTTAGGATTTGCCTTGCCTTTTGGAAAATCAATATACCGCAGGTTGTTATTGATCACATTATTCTTAAAAGGGGAGTTATTTAATATGGTTGGAATCACAAACTCGTCCGTACCCCAGCATAATTTAAGAAATTTCTCCAGGCCATCCTGACCGTTTAAAAAATTCTCCAGGTATACCGCACTTTCATTATTGATAGTCCACCAGCTCGACTTACTTCCCCCGTATAAGTTCATTGACATCGGGAATTTGCGTTTTGGAAGTACAATATTGATCATCCGTTCCACAAAAGATTTACCAGTAAAATTGAAATCAGTGAGATGGTATCTTTCAAATCGTTTAACACCATTCTCCCACCAATTCGCCGCATTATCAGTTTCATAAAATATAAATGACTTATCCATATGCTTCAAGAGAAAGTCGTAGATCTCATCATTTGTTTTAAGGGGGTAATCCTGACCACTCAGCAAATTGTAAAATGCATATTCAGTACTACTATTGAGGGCTGCACTTAAAGAATTCATCATTGCTTTCAGTGTACTGTAACCTCCCCAATTACAAACTACTCTCTCTTGTATGAAAGAAACGCCGGGCAGGTTCTTCAAATATTCAAATGGCTTAATATCTACCTTCTTATCTATATGAATAAAAAAATCAAAGTTTGGATGCTGCATTTTTTTGATAAGGCGCTCTAGCTGCTGAGGATTTTTATGTGTGATGATAATATTAGCTAGACGCATAAAAAATTATAAATTAATTCAACTAAAAAAGATAAGCAGCGATCCATCTCCAAAGAAAAGATAAACTCCAACTAATATAAATCAAATTTTCTGGTAAAAAACAATGATCATTTAATTTTAATAAAAATTTAATTTTACTGCGGGAATGCGATCGCCCTATATTATTCCCCATATTCCCCAACTAAAATGAAGAAAAATAAAATAATAATAATTTTTATTTTTTTTATTGCCTTTTAGACTCAAAAACGGCATAATCAGGCTTTTATTGAACCAATAAAGGTATTAAAATGCCAATTCATAAGTTATCTAACCTGCATTTAAACCGCCAAATACACCTTAAGAATTACGTTTTTATCTTAAAAATAATAAATATTAAATAATAAAGATATTTACAAAAAATAATTCGTAAATTCCCATAAAAACAGCAGGTTTGGTCTTACACAGGATTTTATTATCCTCATTAACAGTAAAATAGAGTATTTTTTATTATTTATTGGGAT